>Ga0065709_1005893_pt1 | contig 67754 bp, 43 predicted proteins | sample Hoacrofraction14_2_FD_59096 | JGI IMG/M metagenome (GOLD analysis project Ga0065709, IMG submission 59096) | Hoatzin crop microbial communities from Cojedes, Venezuela, sample from fiber fraction 14 v1 | ecosystem: Host-associated > Birds > Digestive system > Esophagus > Crop | place: Venezuela...
ATGGGCTTCATTGTGTAGTATGCCTGCGGCACACTGATGGCCACAACGATTTTTCCGTCCACTTCCACCGTCTCCACGCATTCATCGCGAAGGATATTCATGCTCACCTTCTCGGCATTGTGGATGATGTTCCAAAAGTCCTTCTTGATTTTCTCAGCATCCTCCACGCCAGTCACGACAAACCGCTTCTTCGGGTCTTTCTCCTTCATGTCCTCATGAACACCAAGCAGAATCGTTCCGCCATACGTGTTGGCGAAAGCGGAATACGTTTCCCAAACGGAATTCGGCAGACTTCTTTGTGCCGTCTTGCATTCCATTTTCACATGCTCACCTTGGGCAAGCAGCTGATATATGTCTTTTTCTGTCATTTACTATTTACTATTTGCGTTCCGTTTATTTCGGCTACGTCCGGCATAGCTCAAGGTCTTCCAGTACTTGGCTCTGGCTCGTTTGCACGAGATTTCTTTGCCTGCAAAGATAATCATTATTTATGGAAATCTTCGCTTTTACCTAAAATAGTTATCTTTTTCTATCTTAAAATTTGCGTACAAGTTAATTCTTATAGGGTTTGGGATAACAGGAGTTGAACAGAAAGAAAAACATTAGGGGTAACTTGTTCGATGATGGAAGGATGGGTAGTAAAGCATACAAGCCAAAATTAGCACGTAATATAAAATAGCCATAAACAAAAAAGTCCGTGCCGTTTTGCAACTGCACGGGCTTTTTATCTATGTTAATCAAGTCTTTACTTAACCTCTTCAAAGTCAGCATCCTGGATATTGTCAGCATTATCCTGAGCGCTCTGCTGTCCGCCTGCCTGGCCGTTGAAGTCCTGTCCTGCATTCTGAGGACCAGCCTGCTGTCCACCGGTCTGCGAGTACATCTGCTGCGAGATCTCATGCCAAGCATTGTTCATGTTTGCCATAGCGGTATCGATAGCAGCTACATCACCACTCTTATGAGCATCCTTCAGAGCCTGGAGGGCACTCTCGAGAGCCGGTTTCTTGTCGGCCGGAATCTTGTCACCGAGTTCCTTCATCTGATTCTCAGTCTGGAAGATCATCGAATCAGCCTGATTCATCTTGTCGACACGCTCGCGCTCTTTCTTATCGTTCTCAGCGTTTTTCTCAGCCTCAGCCTTCATACGGTCGATCTCTTCCTTGCTCAGGCCCGAAGAAGCCTCGATACGGATAGCCTGCTCCTTGCCTGTAGCCTTATCCTTGGCGGTAACCTTCAGAATACCGTTGGCATCGATATCGAAAGTAACCTCGATCTGCGGGATGCCTCGGGGAGCCGGAGTGATACCGGTAAGGTTGAACTGGCCGATGCTCTTGTTCTGTGCAGCCATAGGACGCTCGCCCTGAAGTACGTGGATAGTAACCTCAGTCTGATTGTCGGCAGCAGTAGAGAACACCTCGCTCTTCTTGCACGGGATAGTAGTGTTGGCATCGATAAGTTTTGTCATCACGCCACCCATCGTCTCGATACCGAGAGTAAGAGGAGTAACGTCGAGCAGAACGATGTCACCCACGCCGCCTTCCTTATTCAGGATGGCACCCTGGATAGATGCGCCGACAGCCACCACCTCGTCAGGATTAACACCCTTCGAAGGCTCTTTGCCGAAGTAGTTCTTAACCAGTTCCTGTACGGCAGGAATACGGCTCGAACCACCAACAAGGATCACCTCGTCGATATCGCTGACATTCAGTTTGGCGTCAGCCACAGCCTTCTGGCAGGGAACGAGACAAGCCTGGATCAGATTGTGAGCCAGCTGCTCGAACTGCGAACGGGTAAGCGTCTTAACCAAGTGCTTGGGCACACCGTCCACCGGCATGATATACGGCAGGTTGATCTCCGTGGAAGTAGTGCTCGAGAGTTCGATCTTAGCCTTCTCTGCAGCCTCCTTCAGGCGCTGCATAGCCATAGGATCTTTCGACAGGTCGGCCCCCTCATCCTTCTTGAACTCGCTGACGAGCCAGTCGATGATTACCTGGTCGAAGTCATCACCGCCGAGGTGGGTATCACCATTGGTGGAAAGCACCTCGAAAACACCGTCGCCGAAGTCGAGGATAGAGATATCGAAAGTACCACCACCGAGGTCGAACACAGCGATCTTCATGCTCTTGTTGCTCTTGTCGACACCGTAAGCCAGAGCAGCTGCGGTAGGCTCGTTGACGATACGCTGCACATTCAGTCCGGCGATCTGTCCGGCCTCCTTAGTAGCCTGACGCTGAGAGTCGGAGAAGTAAGCGGGAACGGTGATAACAGCATCCGTCACTTCCTGGCCGAGATAATCCTCGGCAGTCTTCTTCATCTTCTGAAGCACCATGGCGGAAATCTCCTGCGGAGTATATTTACGACCGTCGATGTCTACGCGGGGATATCCGTTCTCGTTGACAACGGTAAACGGCACCCTGTCGACCTCCTTGCGGCACTGGTCGAAAGTCTCACCCATAAAACGCTTGATAGAGTAGACGGTATTCTTCGGATTAGTGATAGCCTGACGCTTTGCAGGATCACCGATCTTACGCTCGCCGTCTTTAACGAAACCAACAACAGAAGGCGTAGTACGCTTACCTTCGCTGTTTGCAATGACTACCGGCTCGTTGCCTTCGAAAACTGCAACGCATGAATTGGTAGTACCCAAGTCGATTCCAATAATTTTTCCCATAATCTTATGTTTTTTAATTTATAATTCTTATAATAATGTGTCACAGATACCGTTTTTGGCGACGGAATCTGCAAAAAACGGTGCAAAGTATATGCCAAAATGAAAAAAAACGGAAAAAAATGACTGTTTGTCACAAAAAAAGATACGTCGTATTAATTTTTTTTATACCTTTGCAATTAGATATTAATATCGATTAATTCAACCATGGTTATGAAAAGAATGTTTATCTTAGGAGCTCTGGCCTTCTGTTTCACGATGTCGAACGCGCAGAATTCGTATATTGTGAAGACGAAGGGAGCGAAACAAGCCACTGCCAGCTCCGGAAATGAAAAAGACGGCGCCTCAACAGGTGAAGCCGAGGCTCAAGAGCCAGACTTTGTAAGAGACAACTTCAAGTACTACAGTCTTTGCGACTGGCAGGAAGGGATGAAGTTTATGGTAATGCCTGAGAAGTATGATCTCATCGTCAACACCTTTACCGATCAGTCGACCGGCAAGGAGGTTGGCAGCGGTTCCCTTCGTTACAAGATTATGATATACAAGGGTCACAGCGAGGCTCCCGACGGCAGCCACCGCATCAATTTCACATGCGAGGACAACAACAAGGCTTATTACTATGAGATTCCCAACGGCACGTTCGACGACTACTGCTACGGCAAGATGGGAGTCCCCACCCTCGCCTACCTGGGAGATGTCGACATTGCGCGCCAGAAGCTCCTCGGCGCCAAGGTATACACCAAGGCAGATATGTATTATGTAGACTCGTCGAGTTCTTCCGACGCATTCGAGGAGTACAAGGTTCCGAAGAACACAGAGGTGACAGTCACCGCCATCGGTGCAGGCAGCCGTAGTTTCCCTGTGAAGATTATCTGCGCCCTCCCCAACGGAAAGGAATTCTTCGAGAACGTGGCCATCAGCCGCACCAACAGCGGTATGCGCGACGACGAGTTCGAGATGGACAATGTGCGCCACACTTTCGACGGAGCGTTCCAGCTCGTGGATGCCAATGTGGCAAAGAGCGGACCTTACGCCAAGTATATCGGCCGCAACGTATATACAAAGTATCAGACGAAGATGCTGAACGCCAACGGCGAGAAGGTAACAATCAAGCGTCTGTCTAACTTCGTGATCAAGGATGCCCAGGCGACAGATCGCGGAAGCTATGTCAAATTGACACTCCGCTCGGTCAAGACCGGCGAGCTCTTCACCAAGGAGGTGACATTCCAGAACGAGAACGTGGCAGGAGATATCGACGGATACAGAGAGGACTACTACAAGTATCTCTTCGGTACCGGCACAGCATCGGGCAAGGGTATCACCAAGGCCAACTGGGCTGCTATCCAGCAGGGCAAGGTGCTCAAGGGCATGACAAAGAACGAGGTGCTCCTCGCCAAGGGTGATGCCGACAAGACCTTCGCAAGCGATAACGGTCGCGTAGACTGGGTATGGAACGACGGAACGATCGTGAAGTTCACCGCTGCCGGCAAGGTATACAGTGTAACAAAGCACTAAGATTTTTCTCCGGACATTTCCGGATGATGATAAACTAAAAAGAGCTCGCCATCACGGCGGGCTCTTTTCTTGTACTAATAACTAAATAAAAGCCTAAATAGTATCTTAACAAATATACTAACTAAACATCCGCTGCAAAGATACGAAATAAAGAAACGTCCGGGGTGGATTATTTTTCCAATCAGGTGGAGAATTTTTGCTCAAATGCTATTTGGCATGATTTTCCACCCGTAATGATACATTTTGAGTGCACTCAAAAATTAAAATGAGTGCACTCAAAAGAAATTCCGACTGTGGTGATACAAAAAAAATCCATCATTTCTGATGGATTCCTCTGCTCTGTTGGGGTACCCGGACTCGAACCAGGAATGACAGGACCAGAATCTGTAGTGTTACCATTACACCATACCCCAATGTCATTGTTTTCGTTTGCGAGTGCAAAGGTACTACTTTTTTTGAAACTGACAAAGAAAATTCGAGTTTTTTTCTAAAAAAACATCAAAATATAGCATTTTTTAGTGGAAATCACGATAAAAGGCATTAACTTTGCAGTAGAAAACAGAAAAGACAGTATGATAGAAACGAAAAAATTAGTTCAGACAATCACAAAAGGAATAAAAGAGAAAAAAGGAAGCAACATCGTGGTGGCCGATTTGTCGAAGATCGATGGTGCCATCGCGAAGTATTTCGTAATCTGCGAGGGCAACTCCCCCACGCAGGTGGAAGCTATCACCGAGTCGGTGGGCGACATGGCCAGGATCGACGCCGGCGAGAAGCCCGTCAATGTCATCGGTCTCGGCACGAGCCAGTGGGTGGCGATGGATTACAGCGATGTGCTCGTGCATATCTTCCTGCCGGAGACACGCGCATTCTACGATTTGGAACATCTGTGGGAGGATGCCACTCTGGAACACGTCGCAAACGACAACTAAGAAGTAATTACCACACCTTATTTATATATAAGATATAATGGATCAGAATTCTAACCAGCAGAACAATCAGGACAAGCCGAAGATGAATATGCCCAAGTTCAATATGAACTGGATATATATCATCATCCTTGTCATTTTGGCATTCCTGTTTTTCACCAACGAGCAGACTGGGAACTCGGGAAGCGCCGAAGCCTCATACAATAGTTTCAAGAATTACGTGAAGTCTGGTTATGCCGACAAGGTGATAGCCAACAAAGACAACAGTACGCTGAGAATGTTTGTCAAGCCCGAGCATATCAGGGATGTGTTCGGAAAAGGCGCCGACCAGTTGGGCACCCACCCCTTCATCACTGTGGAGATAGGATCGGTGGAGTCGCTTGAGACCTTTATCAACGATATGCAGAAAGAAGGGAAGTTCACAGGTGATTTCAGTTATGAAAACCATCACGGCAATGAATTTGTCAACCTTCTTATCAATATCGGCCCGCTGATACTTATCATCGCCATCTGGATATTCTTCATGCGCCGCATGGGAGGCGGAGGAGGAGCCGGCGGCAGTTCCGGCATCTTCAGCGTCGGCAAGAGCAAGGCGAAGATGTATGAAAAGGGAGGCGATCTGAACATCACGTTCAAGGATGTCGCCGGACAGGAAGGAGCGAAGCAGGAGATTCAGGAGATCGTGGACTTCCTGAAGAATCCGAAGAAATATACCGTATTGGGCGGCAAGATTCCGAAGGGAGCACTGCTCATAGGTCCTCCGGGAACGGGTAAGACACTGCTGGCCAAGGCCGTAGCCGGGGAGGCGGGAGTGCCCTTCTTCTCCATGTCGGGAAGCGACTTCGTGGAGATGTTCGTCGGAGTGGGAGCCTCTCGAGTGAGAGACCTCTTCCGCCAGGCGAAGGAGAAGTCGCCGTGTATCATCTTCATCGACGAGATCGACGCCATCGGCCGCGCCCGTTCGAAGAATCCTTCGATGGGAGGCAACGACGAGAGAGAGAACACGCTGAACGCGCTGCTCACCGAGATGGACGGTTTCGGCACCAACAGCGGTATCATCATTCTGGCAGCCACCAACCGTGCCGACATGCTCGACTCGGCACTGCTCCGCGCCGGACGTTTCGACAGACAGATACATGTAGACCTGCCCGATCTCAACGAGCGCAAGGCTATATTCATGGTTCACCTCCGTCCGGTGAAGATCGACGAGAGCGTGGATGTCGACTTCCTCGCCCGCCAGACACCGGGATTCTCGGGTGCAGATATCGCCAATGTGTGCAACGAGGCAGCACTGATCGCGGCTCGCCATAACAAGGATTCCGTGAGCAAGCAAGACTTCCTCGATGCCGTCGACCGTATCGTCGGCGGTCTGGAGAAGAAGACGAAGGTGATGACTGCCGCCGAGAAACGAGCCATCGCCCTCCATGAGGCCGGCCATGCCACGGTATCATGGTTCTGCCAGCATGCCAATCCCCTCGTAAAAGTGACTATTGTTCCCCGCGGACAGGCACTCGGCGCTGCATGGTATATGCCGGAGGAGCGACAGATAACGACAAAAGAGGAGATGCTCGACGAGATGTGCGCCACCCTCGGAGGAAGAGCCGCCGAAGAGCTTTTTATCGGACACATCTCCACCGGAGCCATGAACGACCTGGAGAAGGTCACGAAGAGTGCTTACGGCATGATCGCATACGCAGGAATGAGCGAAAAACTTCCTAATATCTGTTACTACAACAATCAGGAGTATAACTTCCAGAAACCGTATTCGGAGACTACCGCGAAGATTATGGACGACGAGGTGCTCAAGATGATCGACGAACAGTATAAGAGAGCCAAGGAGATTCTCACCGAGCATAAGGAGGGGCATAACCAGCTGGCACAGTTGCTCATCGATAAGGAGGTGATTTTCGCCGAGGATGTGGAAAAGATCTTCGGAAAGAGACCCTGGGCGAGCCGCTCGGAGGAAATTCTGAAGGAGCAGGAGGCAGAGAAGCAGGAGAACGGAGATTCCGAGGAGGCTCAGATTCCGCAAGATACTGATTCCGAGAAAGATCCGGAAGTGAAGACAGAAAATAACGAAACAACAGAAAACGAAGAATAAGATGAAGAATCTGGCAGTTAGATTCATAACAGGAGTGCTGTTTGTGGCGATCATCGTCGCCGGTTTTCTCGACGCTACCGGCATGGCGGCCCTCTTTGCCCTGATCACGGGACTGACGATATGGGAGTATACCGGCTTGGTAAACGATATCGAGGGAGTGAAGGTAAACCGTTTTATCACCACTCTCGCGGGAGTGTATTTCTTTCTCGCGATGTTCGGATTCTGTTCCGGCATCACCACGTCGGCAGTATTCATCCCCTATCTCCTCTCGATCATTTACCTGATGATCAGCGAGTTGTATCTGAAGAACGAGAATCCGATCAACAGTTGGGCTTATACCATGCTCTCGCAGATGTATATCGCTCTGCCGTTCTCGACGATCAACGTACTGGCATTCAGAGCTGTCGACGGTTCGGGCGATGTGCAATACAGTTATCTTCTCCCTCTGTCGGTATTCATCCTGTTGTGGTGCAACGATACCGGCGCCTACTGTTCCGGTTCGCTTTTCGGCAAGCACAAGCTGTTTCCCCGCATCAGTCCGGGAAAGAGCTGGGAAGGCAGTATCGGCGGCGAGATACTCGTGATGATCGTGGCGGGAGTGATCGGCCATCTCGCCATCACCAACGGAGTCAACGATGCAGGCTTGTCGATCCCCGAATGGGTGGGTATGGGCCTGGTTATCGTCGTCTTCGGCACCTGGGGCGACCTGGTGGAATCACTCTTCAAGCGCACCCTCGGCATCAAAGACAGCGGTAATATACTCCCCGGCCACGGAGGAATGCTCGACCGTTTCGACTCCTCGCTGATGGCATTCCCCGCCACGGTGATATACCTCTACACCCTTACATTATTCTAAAGGATGAAATATTATCTGATAGTAGGCGAGGCCAGCGGCGATCTCCATGCTTCCAATCTCATGAAAGCACTGAAAGATAAAGATGCCGCGGCGGAATTCCGATTCTTCGGAGGCGACCTCATGGCTGCTGTCGGAGGAACGATGGTGAAGCACTACAAGGAGCTGGCATACATGGGATTTATCCCTGTGCTGATGCATCTGCCCGCCATCTTCAAGAATATGGATCTGTGCAAGAAAGACATCACGGCATGGCAACCCGACGTCGTTATTCTCGTCGACTATCCAGGATTCAATCTCGATATCGCGAAATTCCTGAAACGGAAGACAGCCATCCCGGCTTACTATTACATCAGTCCGAAGATCTGGGCTTGGAAGGAATACAGAATCAAAAACATCAAACGGGATATCAAGGAGATGTTTTCCATTCTTCCTTTCGAGAAGGATTTTTACGAGAACAAGCACGGATATAAGATATACTATGTCGGCAATCCCACCGCCACGGAAGTTTTCGATTTCAGAGACAGTTACAAGGAGACGTTTGCGGAATTCTGCGCGCGGCAGAACCTGGATTCCGGCAAGCCCATCATCGCGCTGCTTGCGGGCAGCCGCGAACAAGAGATAAAAGACAATCTGCCGATGATGATCAGAGTTGCGGAAGACTTCAAAGACTATCAGAAGGTGCTTGCCGGCGCTCCGAGCATATCGGCATCAACATACGCCAAGTATCTGGCTCAAACGGATGTAAAGATAGTATACAACGACACTTATCCGCTGCTTGCCAATTCGACCGCCGCTCTGGTAACAAGCGGAACAGCGACGCTGGAAACGGCGATGTTCAACGTACCGCAAGTAGTATGCTACAAGACTCCCCTGCCGAAATTCATATCCTTCTGCCGGCGCCATATACTGAAGGTGGAATACATCTCGCTGGTGAATCTCATCGCCGGCAGGGAAGTGGTGCCGGAGCTAGTCGCCGACACCTTCACCTACGATATGATGAAAGGCAGTCTCTACAACATCCTCCCCGGCAATCCGCTCAGGGAGAAGATGCTGGAAGGATACAGAGGAGTGCAGTTCAGGCTCGGCCATACCGACGCGGCAGCCAACGCCGCATCAATCATAGTTTCCAAGCTTTCACAGTATCGATGAAAGAGTGGGCCGTGAGATCGATAGTGGTGGGAGTGATGGCGATATAACCGTTGCTCAGTGCCCAGTTGTCGGTATCTTCGTCCTCGGGCTCGTCGTTGGTATATTCGCCGAGCATCCAATACAGGTCGAAACCTCTCGGATGCCGGGTAGTGACCACCTCGTTGCCCCATGTGCCGTAAGCCATGCGGCATACCCTGACACCCTTCAGAGGAGTCTCCTTCGGAACATTGACATTCAGGCAGATACCGGTGGGAAGACCTTCTTCCAGCACTTTGGCGGTAAGACGGCGCACAATGTCTCTCATCGGCTCGAAGTCGGCATCTTCGTCGAAGTCGCAGAGCGAGAAAGCTATAGAGGGGATATACTTCATGCAGCCCTCCATAGTCACTCCCATCGTTCCTGAGTAATGGCTGTTTACCGAGGCGTTATCCCCGTGATTGATACCTCCGATAATCACGTCCGGACGACGGTTCTGACAGAGCCGGTTGAGTGCCAGTTTGACGCAGTCGACAGGTGTGCCGTTGCATGAATAAACCAGAAGTCCGTCTTCCTCATGTCTCTTCGTCATAGTGAGATACGAGTAAGCGGAGAAGGCGCGGGAATATCCCGAACGTGCGGACTCAGGAGCGACGACAAGAATGTCGGCCATATCACGGAGCATACCGACAAGGCTGTTTATCCCCTTTGCGAGATAACCGTCGTCATTGGAAATGAGTATCAAAGGTCTGTTATTTTCCATATATTCGTTTTAAATTTTCTGCAAAAGTACTAAAAAAACGGGGAAAATAACAGATTCTCGCATAAAATTTGTAACTTTGCAACCGAATTATACCCAATAGGTAGATAAAAAAAGAAAGATATGGGAAAAATTATCGCTTTAGCCAACCAAAAAGGAGGCGTTGGCAAGACAACGACAACGATCAACCTCGCTGCGTCGCTGGCCACTCTGGAGAAGACTGTACTAGTAATCGACGCCGATCCGCAGGCGAATGCATCGAGCGGACTGGGCGTGAATATCAAGGAAGTAGACTGTTCGCTGTATGAATGTATCATCGACAAGGCGGACATACATGAAGCCATATACACCACCGACATCGAAGGCTTGGACATCGTGCCCAGCCACATCGACCTGGTAGGTGCCGAAATAGAAATGCTGAATATGGACAAAAGGGAGAAAGTGGTGCACGACATCCTCACTCCCATAAAGGCTGAATACGACTATATCCTCATCGACTGCAGCCCCTCGCTCGGACTCATCACGGTGAACTGTCTCACCGCCGCCGACTCGGTGATCATCCCCGTACAGTGCGAGTACTTCGCATTGGAGGGAATCAGCAAACTGCTCAACACTATCAAGATCATCAAGAGCAAGCTCAACCCCCAGCTGGAGATCGAAGGATTCCTGCTCACGATGTACGACAGCCGTCTGCGCCTCGCCAACCAGATTTACGACGAGGTGAAACGCCACTTCCAGGAACTGGTGTTCAAGACGGTGATACAGAGAAACGTAAAACTCAGCGAGAGCCCTAGCCACGGACTGCCCGTCATCCTCTACGACGCGGAGTCGACAGGTAGCAAGAACCATCTGGCCCTCGCCAAAGAAATAATAAACAAGAACAAGTAATGGCAAAAAAGAAATATCAGAATGTCCTGGGCCGCGGACTCGACGAGATGGGAGAGCACGGCCGCGGACTCGATGCCCTGATCGACACCACAGGCGTGAAGACACAGGGCAGTTCCACTATCAACGAGATTCCCATCTCGGAGATTGCCGCCAACCCCAACCAGCCGCGACGCGACTTCGACCAGGAGGCTCTCGAGGAACTGGCCAACAGCATCCGCCAGATAGGTATCATACAGCCCATCACGCTTCGGCAGATCTCCGACAACCAGTATCAGATCATCGCCGGAGAGCGACGCTGGAGAGCTTCCCAGATGGCCGGTCTGACGGCTATCCCCGCATATATCCGCAAAGCCGAGGACGAGACCGTTATGGAGATGGCTCTCATCGAGAATATACAGCGCGAAGACCTCAACCCCGTGGAGATCGCCCTGGCATACGAGCATCTGCTCGCCGCCGACGGCATGACGCAGGAGAAGGTGTCGCAGAGAGTGGGGAAAAGCAGGGCTTCGATAGCCAACTTCCTCCGTCTGCTGAAGCTGCCCGCACAGGTGCAGATGGCCCTCCAGAAGAAGGAACTCGACATGGGACACGCAAGAGCCCTCCTTTCGCTCGACAGCCCGTCGCAGCAGGTGAAACTCTTCAACCAGATAAAGGAAAACAATTACTCCGTGCGCAAAGTGGAGGAACTGGTGAGACAGATCAAAGATGGCGGCACGGCTCCCAAGAGCAAGAAATCAAAACCGAAGTCGACGCTGTCGGGAGAGTTCGACGGACTGAAACAGCGCCTCTCCGAATTCTTCTCCACCAAGGTGCAGCTGTCGATGTCTGACGATTTCAAAGGCAAACTTACCATCCCCTTCGCCAACGAAGAAGAACTGGCGACGATAATCCGCAAGTTCGACACTATAAAAGGATAACAAGGGCGTGCAGAGAGTAGTGAGAATAGTCGCAGCGATGGTTCTGCTGGTTGTCGGTATGATAACGGCGGATGCACAGACGGCGCAGGACAGTCTGAAGCATGTGAAGCAGATCGATGTCGCGATGCCCGATTCCGGCCAGGTGATCCTTGCCGGCGACTCTTTGCTTCTCACCGGTGATACCGTCGGAGTGAAGAAAGGGCGCGACTGGGCTACGTGGACTCCCGATCCGAAGAGAGCGATGTGGCTCGCCATCGTGCTTCCCGGAGCCGGACAGATATACAACCGCAAATACTGGAAACTGCCTATTTTCTACGGCGGTATGCTGGGGTGCGTGTATGCCATCCGGTGGAACAACATGATGTACAAGGACTACTCACAGGCATATCTCGATATCATGGACGACGACCCGACGACAGACAGCTACAACAGTTTTCTGCATCTCGGGGCACAGATCACCTCGTCGAACGAATCGAGATATCAGACGCTCTTCAAAAAGAGAAAAGACAGATTCCGCAGATGGAGAGACCTCAGTTTCTTCTGTCTCATAGGTGTTTACGCCCTGTCGGTGATTGATGCTTACGTAGATGCGGAACTGTCGGTTTTCGATATGTCCGACGACCTCAGTCTCAAGGTACGTCCGACGACAATACAGCAGCAGGATTCGAAGCATCCCTTCGAATCGGTGTCGCTCGGAGTGCAGTTCGCGCTCAATTTTTAGATTCTGATTTAAACACATTATATAAAAGATATAGATGAAGAAAAAGTTTGTTTTGCTCGCGCTGTCGATGATGTTCGCATTCTCGTCGCATACCTACGCCCAGGCGGTGATAGAAACCGAAACCGAGGAGGTTGAAGACGAAGACAGTCAGGATGAGGACGATGAAGACGCAGACGACGAGGATGATGATGAAGAAGATATCGACGTTCCCGAATCCATGGAGGAGGATCTGGACAGCATACTGAGCGAGGATTTCACAGCCAGGAAATATCTCTCGGCAGAGAAAGACAAAGGTTTCAGCCCTACTTTCGACGACCAGATTTATATCGACCGCCTCAGCAGGATCCCTACCGTGATAGAACTGCCCTACAACGAGGTGGTGAGACGCTTTATCGACAGATATGCCAATGATTTGCGACATACCGTAAGTTATTGTCTCGGAGCGCAGAACTTCTACATGCCGATGTTCGAACAGGCGCTCGAAGAGTATAACCTGCCACTCGAACTGAAATACCTCCCCGTGATAGAGAGCGCCCTGAAGCCCACCGCCCGTTCGAGGGTGGGAGCCACAGGCATCTGGCAGTTCATGCTCGCCACGGGAAAGAGATACGGGCTGACGGTGAACTCCCTCGTCGACGAGCGCTGCGATCCGCAGAAAGCGTCATACGCGGCGGCACGTTATCTCAGCGATTCCTACAAGCGCTTCGGCGACTGGGGACTTGTGATAGCATCATACAACTGCGGACCTGAAAACGTGCAGAAGGCTATCACACGCGCCGGGGGAAGCAAGGACTACTGGGAGATATATCCTTATCTGCCGAGAGAAACGAGAGGATATGTGCCTGCCTTCATCGCCGCCAATTATATTATGAGGTATTACTGCGAGCACAATATCACTCCGATGAAGACCACGCTGCCGGAAAAAACCGACACCGTGATGCTCAACCGTGACGTTCACATGGGACAGATCGCCGCTCTCTGCGACATCTCTAAGGAGGAGCTACATGCCCTCAATCCGCAGTATCGCACTGACGTGGTGGCAGGGGCCGACCAACCAGCGTCGCTCCGCATGCCGGTGGAAAAGATACAGAAATTCCTCGAAATGGAGGATTCCATATACAACTATATGCCGGAGGTTTTCTCCACCAAGAGAGCTATCGCCAAGGTGAATGATGTGACTCCCACATATACGCCGAAGAAGAGCAAGGCCAAGGTGAGAAAAACAAAAGGCAGAAAGACAAGAGGAAAGAAGGCTAGAGCCTCTAAAAGATCGAGAGGAGGACGATCGGTGACCGTTCAACGCGGACAGACTCTGTCGCAGATTGCTAAGAAAAACCATACGACAGTGGCCAAACTCAAGAAACTCAACGGCATAAAAGGTTCTAACATCCGGGCCGGAAAGAAACTGAGAGTGAAATAACTACCATAAAAAGAAAAGGAGCTAATGTATGAGTGAGGTTTTCAATCAAGAAGAGGCCGACAACAAAATGATCGACGAGGCGTTCCAGAAACTCTTGGACACGTATACGTCATCACGGCACAGACAGAAGGTGGACATCATCAACAAAGCCTTCAACTTTGCGAGACAGGCTCACAAAGGAGTGAGACGGCTGTCGGGCGAACCTTACATCATGCACCCTATCGCCGTGGCCCAGATCGCCTGTGAGGAGATAGGACTCGGCTCTACCAGCATCAGCGCAGCACTGCTCCACGATGTGGTGGAAGATACTGACTATACCGTCGAGGATATCGAAAATATCTTCGGACAGAAAATAGCACAGATCGTCGACGGACTGACAAAAATATCCGGAGGTATCTTCGGAGAGCAGGCGTCGGCACAAGCGGAAAACTTCAAGAAACTGCTTCTCACAATGAGCGACGATATCAGGGTCATACTCATCAAGATAGCAGACAGACTGCATAATATGAGAACGCTCGAATCACAACCGGCAAACAAACAGTACAAGATCGCCGGAGAGACGCTCTATATCTATGCACCGCTGGCCAACCGACTGGGCCTCAACCGTATAAAGAGCGAACTCGAGAACCTGAGTTTCAGATTCGAGCATCCCGAGGAGTTCAGGAAGATACAGGCGAAAATCGCCAACACACAGGAGAAACGAGACATTCTCTTCAATGAGTTTACCAAACCCATCAAGGAGGAACTCGACAAGATGGGAATGAAATACGAACTCAAGATGAGAGTGAAGACCCCCTACTCCATCTGGAACAAGATGCAGAACAAACACGTGTCGTTCGAAGACATCTACGACATCCTCGCCGTAAGAATCATCTTCACTCCCTCAAGTCTCGAGAACGAAATACAGGAGTGCTTCAATATCTATGTGGCGCTCAACAAGATATACGTATCCCATCCCGACCGGTTGAGAGACTGGGTCAACCATCCCAAAGCCAACGGATACCAGGCCCTGCACTGTACTTACATGAGCAAGAAAGGACAGTGGATCGAGGTGCAGATACGAAGCGAGAGGATGAACGAGCAGGCCGAGCAGGGTTTCGCCGCACACTGGAAATACAAAGACAAGGATTCCGACGGAGACAACAATATCTCCGAAGACGAGGGCGAACTCAACGAATGGCTCCGCACCATCAAGGAGATCCTCGACGACCCCCAGCCCGACGCCATGGATTTCCTCGATGCCATCAAACTGAACCTCTTCGCATCGGAAATCTTCGTGTTCACCCCAAAGGGCGAGATCAAGACCATGCCTACGGGATGCACGGCGCTCGACTTCGCATTCTCCATCCATACATTCCTCGGAACCCACTGCATCGGAGCGAAAGTAAACCACAAACTGGTGCCCATGAGCCACAAACTAAGCAGCGGCGACCAGGTGGAAATACTTACGTCGAAATCACAGCATGTAAAACCGGAATGGATTAATTTCGTATCGTCGGCCAAGGCGAAAGCCAAGATACAGGCGATACTCCGCAAAGACTGCCGCGAAAGTCTGACATCTGGCGAGAACATTCTCAGGGAATTTCTCAAGAAGCACGATATAGAATACAGCGGTGATGTGGTCGACACCCTATGCCAGAACTACGAAAAGACGAAGGCAGAGGATCTGTTCGTCGCCATCGGGGAAAAGAAGATAATCCTCGGCGACAAAGACCTCGACAGGATAAAGGGCAAAAACAGCCAGAAGTCGGGCAAGGGATGGAAGAAATATGTGCCTTTCATCGGAAGAAACAAGAAAAGCAATGCCGCCGACATCAAGCCCGAACCGATCACCGTGGGGAAAGATTTCAACAAGAAGGCGCCGGTGTATATCAGCGAGGAGACGTTCAACAATTATCAGTATCCCTCCTGCTGCCACCCCATCCCCGGAGATGATATCCTCGGATATATAGACAACAAAAACCATATCGAGATACACAAACGGTCATGCCCCGTGGCCAACAAACTGAAAGCCAGCTACGGCAACAGAATCCTCGACGCTAAATGGAAGATGCACAAAGAGCTGTTCTTCGACTCCACGATAGAAATAAAAGGCATCGACAGGATAGGACTGCTCAAAGAGGTGACTCTCGTGATTTCCGACCAGATGAATGTGAATATCCACCGCGTGACAATAACCTGCGACGAGGGCATCTTCGACGGAAAGATAGAACTGCGGGTACACGACAGGGATGATGTGAACAAAATAGTGAAGAATCTCAAGAAAATAAACGATCTGAAAGAGATCAACCAGATAATGTAATTGCTGATCAATCATTATAAACAAATAAATTATTGACTCATGACAAAACTGAAAAACTATCTGCTAACAACCGTGGCACTGCTCTGTTTCGCGATATCCGCAGGAGCCGCCAACGAGTATGACAACCCCGACACACTATTCGTGGCAAGAGACGGAACGGGACAGTTCCGCAATGTCGACGACGCTATCGAGGTATGCCGCGCATTCATGGAATATCATAAGGTGATATTCGTAAAGAAAGGTACATACAAAGAAAAACTGGTAATCCCGCAGTGGCTCACCAACATTGAGATATGCGGAGAAGACCGCGATAACACCATCATCACATACGACGATCATGCAAATGTGAAAATGCCGGGAACAGACAAGGGCATGGGTACTTTCCGCACCTATACCGTGAAGGTGCAGGGAAGCAGCATCACATTCAAGAATATCACGATCGAAAACAACAGCGCACGTCTCGGACAAGCTGTGGCCCTGCATACCGAAGGCGACAAACTGACGTTCATCAACTGTCGTTTCCTCGGTCATCAGGATACTATCTACACAGGAAACGGAGGTACGAGACTGTTCTTCAAAGACTGTTATATCGAAGGAACTACCGACTTCATCTTCGGTCCGTCGACAGCATGGTTCGAGCACTGCGACATCTACTGCAAGATCAACTCGTACATCACGGCGGCAAGCACACCGCAGGATGTGACCTACGGATATATCTTCAACGACTGCACCATCCGCTGTGCGCCCGAAGCCACGAAAGTATACCTCGGCCGCCCGTGGAGGCCCTACGCCTACACCCTGTTCATGAACTGCGATATGGACAAGAGCATACGTCCCGAAGGATGGCACAACTGGGGGAATAAAGACAACGAGACTACCGCCCGCTATCTGGAATACAACAACCGCGGCGAGGGATTCCAACCCGACAAGAGAGTGGCCTGGTCGAAGCAGCTCACCAAAAAGGATGTTCAGAAAATCACTATCGAGAATGTATTCAAAATCAACGATCAGTGGATTCCGAATACGAAATAACAATATCAGTTGGATGCTCTACTCCAGAGCATCCAATTGCTTTTTAAGTTCCTTGAGTTCGTTTTTCACACTTATCAGACTGTCGATAACCTCGGCACTCTTGTCAGCTCCCTCCTTGTTTGCACGAAGCATCTTCCGGGCAGCGGAAAGTTTGAAACCACGCACCTTGACCAGATTGTACACCGTACGCAGTTTTTCGATATCCTTCTCATCATAGCGCCTCACTCCGGAGCCCACGATTTTAGGTCTCAGGGAAGGGATTTCCGACTCCCAAAAGCGGATAAGCGAGGCGTTGACACCGAACATCTGGCTCACTTCACTTATCGAATAGTAAATCTTATGCGATTTCTGCTCGTTTTCATCCATAATCAAAACTTATTTTTCCGTTTTCTATCCAATTATTTGCAAAAGTAAGAAAATAAAACTATCTTTGCAAACAAATTAAGAAGAAAATTAAAATTTTAAATAAGAAAAAAGACAATGATGACAGCAAATGAGATCCGCGACTCGTTTAAGAGTTTCTTCGAGTCGAAAGGACATACCATCGTGCCCTCAGCACCGATGGTGATTAAGGACGACCCTACACTTATGTTTACCAACGCTGGCATGAACCAGTGGAAAGATATCATCCTCGGCACACGCGAGCCGGAACCGCGCCGCAGGGCAGACTCGCAGAAGTGCCTCAGAGTAAGCGGCAAGCACAACGATCTGGAAGAGGTGGGACACGACACATACCACCACACGATGTTCGAGATGCTCGGCAACTGGAGTTTCGGAGACTACTTCAAGGAGGGAGCCATCGACTACGCATGGGAATATCTCGTCGACGTGCTGCACCTCGACCCGAAAGACCTCTATGTCACCGTCTTCGAGGGATCGAAGGAGGAAGGTCTCGAGCGCGATGACGAGGCTGCCGGATTCTGGGCCAAGCATGTGCCGGCCGACCATATCATCAACGGCAACAAGCACGACAACTTCTGGGAGATGGGCGATACGGGCCCCTGCGGACCATGCAGCGAGATCCACCTCGACAGCCGTACCGACGAAGAAAAGGCGAAATTGCCCGGTCGTGAACTTGTAAACAAAGACGATCCCCAGGTGATCGAGATCTGGAACATCGTGTTCATGCAGTACAACCGCAAGGCCGACGGATCACTCGAAAAACTCGCCATGAACGTCATCGATACCGGTATGGGCTTCGAACGTCTCGTGAGAGCGCTCCAGGGCAAGCACTCCAACTACGACACCGATGTCTTCCAGCCTATCATCAAGGAAGAAGAGAGACTCACCGGCAAGCAGTACGGCAAAGACGAGGACACAGATGTAGCGATGCGTGTTATCGCCGACCACCTCCGTGCCGTAGCCTTCTCCATCGCTGACGGACAGCTTCCCAGCAACGCCAAGGCCGGATATGTGATCCGCCGCATCCTCCGCCGTGCCGTGAGATATGCATATACCTTCCTCGACCAGAAAGAGGCCTTTATGTATAAGCTGCTCCCCGTGCTCATCAACGAGATGGGACCGAGCTATCCCGAACTGCCCGCACAGAGAGAACTGATCTCCCGCGTGATGAAAGAAGAGGAGGATTCGTTCCTCCGCACCCTCGAAAAGGGAATCTCGATGCTCAACGACGCCATGTCGGTGCTCAAGGCAGAGGGAAAGACGGTGCTCGACGGTGTCCAGGCGTTCCGTCTCTTCGACACCTACGGATTCCCCCTTGACCTCACGGAACTTATCTGCCGCGAAAACGGTATCACCGTGGATGAAAAGCAGTTCGACGAGGAGATGAAAAAACAGAAGGAGAGAGCCCGCAACGCCGCCCAGGTGGAAAACAGCGACTGGGTGGAGCTCCGCGAAGGCGAACAGCAGTTCGTGGGCTACGACTATACGGAATATGAGTGCCACATCCTGCGCTACCGCAAGGTGACACAGAAGAAGAACAGCTACTACGAGCTCGTGTTCGACAATACCCCGTTCTACGGAGAGATGGGAGGACAGGTAGGCGACCAGGGCGTCATCTGCAGCGAGGACGAGACAGTGGAGATCTTCGACACCAAGAGGGAAAACAACCAGAGCGTACATCTGGCGAAAGAACTGCCGAAGAATCCCGAGGCCGACTTCATGGCCTGTGTCGATGTCGACAAGCGAAATGCCTGCAGCGCCAACCATACCGCCACCCACCTGCTCGACTATGCTCTGAAACAGGTTCTCGGAGACCATGTGGAGCAGAAGGGATCGTACGTATCGCCCGACGGTCTGCGCTTCGACTTCTCCCACTATGAGAAGGTGAGCGACGAGGACATCCGCAAGGTGGAGCGCATCGTGAATAAGATGATCCGCGAAGACATCCCCCTCGAGGAGAATCGCGAGATGCCTATCGAAGAGGCCAAAAAGATGGGAGCCATCGCCCTCTTCGGTGAGAAATACGGCGACAAGGTGAGAGTGGTGAAATTCGGTCCGTCGGTGGAATTCTGCGGTGGTGTCCATGCCGGCAGCACCGGACGTATCGGTTTCTTCAAGATTATGGCCGAGAGCAGTGTGGCAGCCGGCATCCGCCGTATCGAGGCTATCACCGGCGAGAAGTGCGAAGAGGGTGTATACCTTCTCGAAGACACCATAAAGACCATCAAGGGATTCTTCAATAATGCAAAGGATCTCAACGGTGTGATACAGAAATACATCGAGGAGCACGACAGCATGAAGAAAGAGATAGAATCGTTTGTGGCCCAGGCTGTGGAGAGAGCCAAAGACCAGCTGCTGTCGAAAGCACAGGTGGCAAACGGCGTGAAGGTGATCAAGACCGTCACCCCGATGGATCCCCAGGGAGCCAAAGATCTCGCCTTCAAGCTCCGTCAGGCTTGTCCGGAGAATATGATCGCCGTGATCGGAAGCATACATCAGGACAAACCGATGCTCACCGTGATGATTTCCGACGACGTGGTGAAAGACCATCAGCTCAATGCCGGGCAACTGGTGCGCGAAGCTGCAAAACTGATCCAGGGCGGCGGCGGCGGTCAGCCCCACTTCGCTACTGCCGGAGGTAAGAATGCCGACGGGCTGAGTGCGGCTGTCGACAAGGTTATCGAACTAGCCAAGTTGTAAATGAGAAATACTTTGTATCTATTCATAGCTTTGACAGGAATGCTTCTGTGCGGCCGCTCCGTTGCGACCGCACAGAACAACCCGTTCAAAATCGACGATGAATTATACAAGTATTTCGTAAAAGTGCAGCAGAATCTCAGCGACCCGAAATCGCTGCTCATGGCAGACACTCTTTTCAATATGGCCGGAAAGAAACACGACCAGAAGGCGCAGTGTCTGGCACTACACATGAAGGTAGACTACTACGCCGGAAAGAGAAATCTCGAAAAACTGAAAGAAGAACTGGAAAACACACAGCGGTTCGCCAGGAAGACACCTCACAAACAATACATCTTCTCCGCGTGGAACCGTCTGATCACTTATTATATCAACACGGGAATGATCCCCATGGCCCTGTCGGAGATAAGAAAATTCCAAAAGGAGGCCATCGCCCTCGACGAGCCCTACGGCATCGGCAATTCATACAGAAAACTGGCCGATATCTATGCCACGCAGCACAATTATCCCCTCGCCATCAAAGAGTTGGAGAATGCCGCCGAATATCTCAAGGCCAACGGCAAGGAGAGTGATGTATTCGACATCTACCACTCCATGGCGGTAATATATGCCTCGCAGGATAAGGACAAAGCCATCAAATATGCATTGATGAGCATTAAATACAACCAGACAGAATATAGCGTATGCAGGTCTTATATACTGCTGGCCAAACTGTACACTGAAAAAAACGATCTTGCCGAGGCGCAAAAGTATATCGACAAAATCGAGGAATGGAAAAAGAAGTACAAATTCTCCAGAAACAACGCATACAACTATCAGTCGATGCTGGTAAAGTATGCCATCAAAAACAAAGAATTCGCCAAAGCGAAAAAACTGGCCGAAACACTTCCGCAGACAGGTGACAGCAAACAGACTCTTGTATACTTGTACGAAGAACTCGGGGAAATGGAAAAGGCATGGAATATTTACAGCCAGCGAGTGAAAGAAGAATTGTCACATCTCAACTCCGAGCAGGAGAATGCCATCGCGCAATATTCAGCTCTCTTCGAAAACGAACGCATGAAAAAGGAAAAAGACGAACTGGCAATCATCAACTCCGAACTGAATATCGAACGGCTGAAAGCTCATGACAAGATAGTAATGTCGGAGAAAGAACGGTCGAGACTGCAACTCGAAAACCAGCAACTCGCCCTCGACAGCCAGAAGATATATATGGCCAGCAACAAAGCCGACTACGAACGGCTGAAAAGCGATGCCGAACGAAGGGAAGCCGAACTGCAGAGCGAGAGACAGAGCAATATGTTAAAACTGCAGAAGGAACAGCAGACGAAAGCCAACCTCTACGGATTGGGAGGTCTGCTCGCCATCATGATCATCGGCCTTTCCATATATTCATACGACAGAAGGAAGACCTCACGCCGTCTGAAAGAAGAAATGAACAATGTGAAGCAGGCTCACGATGAAGCCGAGCACCAGCGCCAGATAGCCGAGGTGGCACGACAAGAGGCGGTGCAGTTTAGTGCAGTGAAATCACAGTTTCTGGAGAATATGAGCCACGAGATACGGTCGCCGCTGAATGCCATCGTGGGATTCACCGATATCCTCAATGACGAGAGCTTCCAGCTGGAGGGTGCGGAACGCAAGGAGATAATGAACTCCATCCACTCAAATACAGATATGCTCACCACACTGCTCAACGACATCCTCGACCTCTCATCGCTGGAGAGCGGATACAAGCTGAAGAAATCCTTGTGCAGCGCCAACGACATCTGCCGTGAGGCCGTGGCCGCTGTAAAGGGACGGCAGAAATCCGGGGTGGAGATGATGTTCGACCGACCCGACAGTGATCTGACTATCGATGTCGATGACAAGAGAGTGAAACAGGTGCTTATCAACTTCCTCACCAACGCCTGTAAAAATACAGACAAGGGAAGTATCACCCTGGGATATCACACCTTCATGGACGAACTCATATTCACCGTCACCGACACCGGTGTCGGCATCCCGAAGGAAAAGGCCGACCAGATCTTCCAGCGGTTCACCAAGCTCAACTTCACCAAACAAGGCACCGGGCTGGGACTGAACATCTGCATGTCGATAGCCAAGGTGATGGACGGCAGGATCGGTCTTGACAAAGAATATACGGACGGAGCGCGGTTTCTCTTCGCGCTTCCCGACACAGTGATAAAGACAAAGAAAGAAAATGTTTAACAATTTAAAACCGGATAATTATGAAACTTGACGGAAGACGCGAAAGCGAAAATGTAGACGACCGCAGGAGAATCTCCGGCGGCACAGCTGCCGGAATGGGTATTGGCGGTATTATTATGGCTATTGCCATTGCGTATTTCACAAACGGAGGCGACCTGGGCAGCGCCATCTCACAGGGTGTGGGACAGGCCATGCAACAGTCGCAGAACGTAGAGACTGTCGACACCGAGCGCGAATTCACCGAGGAGGAGCAGAAGCTGGCGACGTTCTCCTCTCAGATCCTCGCCGGTACCGAGGATGTATGGACGAAGGTGTTCCAGAGCATGGGCAAGACCTATAAGGCTCCCAAGATGGTGCTCTTCACCAGTGCCGTGAATACCGGTTGCGGCAACGCCACCAGCGCCGTAGGACCATTCTATTGCAGCGCCGACCAGGCCTTGTATATCGACCTGTCGTTCTTCTCTCTGATGGAACAGAAATTGGGAGCCAACGGTGAGTTTGCTTATGCATACGTCATCGCCCACGAGGTAGGACATCATGTGGAATATCTACTAGGAATCCTTAACGAAGGCCATGGAAAGATGTCTCGTATGAGTCAGACTGAGGCCAACAAGGTGAGCCAGTGTATCGAGCTTCTTGCCGACTATTATGCAGGAGTATGGGGACACTTCGACAACCAGATGTTCGGTTCTCTCGAAGACGGTGATATAGAGAATGCCATCAACTGCGCCCAGGTTATCGGTGACGACTACCTCCAGAAGAAGGCTCAGGGCTACACCCAGCCGGAGTCGTTCAACCACGGTACGTCGGCACAGCGCATGAAATGGCTGAAGAAAGGACTCAACTTCGACGGCAACCTGATCGTGAAGCTGCCTTCTTACAGTGAGCTCTAAGAATAAGAAAATACTTTTGGGAATAGCAGCAGTGATCCTGCTGCTATTTTCGCTTAATCTCCTCATCGGGACGGTAAGCATCCCTCCCGGCGAGGTGGCTGATATCCTGTTGCATCAGTCATCGTCGAAGGAATCATGGACCTTCATAGTACTGTCCTCCCGTCTGCCCCAGGCTGTCACCGCCCTGCTTTCCGGAGCCGCCCTCAGCGTCAGCGGTTTGCTGCTGCAGACGGCCTTCCGCAATCCTCTTGCCGGTCCTTCGATATTCGGAATCAGTAGCGGCGCATCGCTCGGCGTGGCAATGGTAACACTTCTCTTCGGGGGTACTCTGAGCATCGGGACAATGACTTCTGGCGATATCATACCGGCTGTCACTATCACCGGTTTCTCCGCAGTCTTCGCTGCGGCCTTCACCGGGGCGATCCTTGTCACGATAATTATTTTCCTCTTTTCCGCCATGGTAAGAAACAATGTGATGCTTCTTATCATCGGTATCATGATCGGTTATATAAGCAACGCCGTCACCTCACTCCTTAATTTCTTCGCCACGGAAGAAGGAGTGAGATCGTATGTCGTCTGGGGAATGGGAAATTTCGGAGGAGTACCGATTCCATATCTATCATGTTTCGCCGTCGTGATACTCCTGGCCCTCGCGGCATCCCTGTTGATGTCGAAACCACTCAACGCCCTGCTGCTCGGAGAACGATATGCCGAGAATCTCGGAGTGAATATCGTAAAAACGAGAAACATTCTGCTGCTCATCACCGGTATCCTCACAGCCGTCGTCACCGCCTTCTGCGGACCGATAGCCTTCATCGGACTGGCCACACCGCATATCGCCCGTCTGATACTGTCAACCGACAATCATCATACATTGCTGCCAGCCACTATCCTCTGCGGATCAGCCATCGCGCTATTGTGCAACCTGATCTGTAACATGCCGGGCGAAGGAGGTGTACTGCCTCTGAACGCCGTGACACCGATAATAGGAGCACCGGTAGTGATTTACATCATCTGCAGGAAGAAAGCATGAAATATCGTCCTCCCTCCCCTGTATCAAAAATCTTTGCAAATTCAGCGAGAAGGAAATCAGGACGGAACGGGGTGTCCTCATAAAATGCCGACCTCGACACGTCGCAGCCCCACAATTGTCCTGTCTTGTAAGCCCTGAACTCCCGATAGGCACTCTTTTCCGACGCCAGATCGGGATTATTCTCATATCGGTAGAGCCAGATATCTGCATCCTTGCAACGGTCGAACACCGTCTCGAAATTCAGAGCGAGACTGCCGCTGTGAGTATCCTCCCTGAAGATATAGTCGCCGCCGGCGTCAGCGATCATCCTGGCCATCGTACTCTCCCCGCCGGGCACATACCATACCGACCCGGTCATCTTGTCCATCATCACAGTCTTACCCGAACCGCCTCCCGAACAAGCCTTTTCCTTGATCGAAAGATAGTTTTTTTCCACCACCTCGAAGAGAGAGTCGGCACGCTGGGCACATCCGAAGATCCTGCCGTAGAATTTCATCCATTCAGCCCTGCCCAGGGGAGATGTCTCCATATAGTCGGCACATTCGATGACAGGTATTCCGAGAGATGAAAGTTTGCCGTATCCCCCACTATTTTCAAAGGGTGACAGCAATATCGCGTCGGCTCCGATATCCGCGATCTTCTCGATATCAGCCTGCATGCTGTTGCCGCAGTCCGCGATATCGCCCTTGCGACAGGCATCGAGCACTTCCGGTACCTTAATGTATCGGAGGTCGCAGACGCCGGCAACCTTGCCGAGAACACCGAGCCTGTTTATCAGCGCGCAATGCACGGTAGTAAAGACCACCGCCCTGTCGTACGACTTTCCTTTGGCGATGCTGTAACGGTTGAGAATCCGTCCTTTGTGCCAAGGATCAGCGACGGCGATCTCGGTGCGGTCGTCGAAATCCACGATGGTGAGCAACCGGGAGTATTTCAGTTTAAGAGTGTCGCCACTCTCGTTCCCTGCAGTCTTTCTCCCGCTGCAGGAAACGAAAATGGCGGCAATACCAGTCAGAAAGAATATAAATTTATTCATTCATGAAGACAAACTTGCTCGGGTTGAGACCGCCGGCACTGAACGATGTCTTGTATTTCCCGTCAGAGTCGAAGCAGTATACGGTTCCCTTAGTGGTATAATCCGTAGTCCCTATATATATGCCTCCGGTATAATTGTTATATCCGATGCTGTATACGATTTCAGAGTCGAGTTTCGAGGGATACCCGCTGATAAAGGGGATGATATTGGTCGTCTTCATACCCGCGTCATAAGTATAGAACGTGTTTATCGTCTTATACGGAGTCGTAGTATAGTCGGTCTCCGACGATACGATATATACAGTATTGCCGTTTACCGCCGCATTCTGTCCGTATCCTATCTCTTCCACCTGCTTGGTGTCGCGATAATAGCGGTATATCTTGGCATTGTAGTTAACGTCGTATCCAATGACGAATATCGCGCCGTTCTTGGTGGAGAACACCTTGATCGGGTCGTAGCAGACCTCTACAGTCTCGTCAACCGTAAAATCATCCACGTCGATGATTGTCATTTTGTTGTCATAAACGTAGTTGTCTCCGGCTCCCGGCTGTACCACGTATAGCTTACCATTAGAGAGAGCCACCTGTTCGGGTCTCGAACTGAGTGTTATCATACCCTCTTTGTCGAAGTTATTTGCCTTGAGTTTGTAGATCTTCGAAGCGTATGTAGTGACGTAGACATATCCGTTGTCTGCCACAGCATACCTCGGCTGTCCTTCGTCCTCGGTAAACAACTTGTAAGCCTTCCTCACGCCGGCCCCGTTCATACGGTAGATGGCCGACGATCCCCATAGCACCATGAAGAGATTTCTGTCGTAAGCGAAGAGATCCTGTCCGGTATCTCCCGGACGTTCCTTGTTCTGCAGGTTGTAGAGTTTCTCCTTTACGAGAGTGTCGGTCTTGTAGTCAAACACTGTCAGGTGGGCGTTATTACCGTTCCAGCTGCCCTCACAGAGTACGAACCCGCGAGTCTTCGGAAGAAGGATCTCCGAGTCGCTAGTCTGGTAATATGCACTGTCGCTAGCATCGTTTTCTCCCTCACACGATGTCAGAGCCCCGAAAACAAAGAGAGCCCCGACTGCCATCATCAAAAATTTTTTCATCATCGAGTATTATTTAATGTTTATATTTTTTACATCCTGTATCCCAGACTTATCATCCAGTGTCTCCCCGGCATCGGATAGTATTGCACTATCTCATACTGCCAGTCGGTGATATTGCATATTTTCGCCTGCGCGAATATAATTCCCCGTCTGCCGGCCTTCATCTCTTTGGTCAGAGTCAGCGAGTGGTCGAAATATTTCTTCAGTCTGTATTCCTCGTCATGTATCATCATAGAGTACCTTTCGCCGCAGCCGACCACCATATATCCCAACGACACCCACGGTGTCTTCAATACGGCCGAAAAACTGCCGCTGTGCCTCGGAGTGTACGGCAACTGATAGTCGTAGTATGACGAACTCTCGTCTGTCCTGTCCCGGGCGTCGCACAATGAGTAAGCCACCGCCATATCCACCGTCGTCCGCCCGATTTTCCCGGTAATTCCGGAGAAAGGCATTACAGACAGTTTCGCAGTGATGTCCACCCCCGTCATCTTCACCTTGCCGAAGTTTGCCATCTTCCACACATAGGTGGTGGGGAAAGCCACGATCTTGTCTTCCACGTCGTTGTAATACGCGTCGGCCGATAGCGACAACAGTTTCAGCATCCCCGCAGGTCTCGCCGTCCAAGTCAGTCCTGCCGACCATTCACGAGCATATTCCGGCCTGAGGTTGCGGGTCCCCATCTGCCGATAGTACATATCGTTGAACGTAGGCACCCTAAATGTCTCCTTATACATCGCCCTCAGGTAGAGCATCTCTTCGGGGAACAGTCTTACCGACGCAGCGACCATCTTCGCCAGTTTGTCCTTGTCGTCAGGTTTGTCGCCTCCCTTGACGTATTCCCTCACGATGGTTGCCACCGCGGAAGCACTGACAGCCAGCCGTCCGGCCGAAGCCTTTGCCGATACCGCCGTGAGTGACGAAAACCGCGAAGGGTCGTCATCAGCATATATCGAGGTGCGAAGGGTATTATACGCCAGATCCTCCGCCAGTGACAGATGCAGCCATCCCAATGGCTTCCACCCTATCGTGCCGCTACCGTAATATTCATTCTGCCGGGCCCGCTCCTCATACTCCCCGCCGGTATATTTCACGTTCTCGTCGTGATACTTGTTACGTCCGAAGGTGTATTTCAGATGTGTGCGCAGATCCACCGTTTCCGACAGTTTCCTGTCGTATGAGTTCTGCCACATCACATTCTCGTCCCACAGCCGTTCCTCCGCATGAGTGTTATAGTAAATCACTCCGCCGGGCAGCCCTCTCTCCGAATTGAAGTAGTAGAGTTTGGAGTCGAAGGTGCCGCCTCCGGCCGAAGTGTGTCTCATATTCAGTTCCCCTGTCAGGGAGTGCACGTCAGAGTTATATCTCCTCTGCCGGCTGGTCTCAATCCCGTTATAGAGAGTGAAAGGATAGATGCCGTCGGCTCTGAGCCACGACGCTTTCGCTCCCATCCATGTAGCCGAAGTCCCGCTGCCGGCCACTTTCCTGTATATCTCGAAAGAGGGTGTCACGAGTCCGAACGACCCCGTCCTTATCTTCGCCGAGATTCTCTCGTCTCTGCGTGTCACCATGGATATCAGAGCCCCGGAGGCCTTGTGCCGCGCGGTGGACATGATATCATCGTCCTGTCCCACGGCCATGCTCAGCGATGCCAGTCCGTCGGCCGAATACCGGGAGATGTCGATCTGTCCGGCCTGGAGGTTGCTCAGACACACTCCGTCATAACTTACCGCCGTATGCTGGGCTCCGAGATTCCTCACCGAGACGGTTTTCATGCCCCCTATCCCGCCGTAGTCTTTCACTTCGGCTCCGGCAAAGCGTCTTACAGCTTCCGCCACATCCGCGATGCCGAGAACCGTCATCTCCTCCGACGACTGACTCTGCAGGGGTACCGTCGATCTGACCGCCAAGCCCTCCTGTCTGGCACCGACCTCCACCCCCGGAAGACTCACCACCCTCGACGTATCAGGATCCGAAGGCATCATCAAGAGCATCACACACAACAGAAGCGACATCGTATGAAGTTTATTTCCTGCTTATATACCCTTTGCTGCTGATATTGATCAGCGGGGTCTCGATATCACTTGCCGTGAGTGCCCTGATCTCCTTCGCGGCTCTCATCGAAGCGTCTTTTCTCGGGCCTCTGCCCGGTGTCTGTATAAAACTGTGAATCCGTCCGTTCAGGAATTTTCCTTTGCCGTCGATATTCACCACTATCAGCGGGGCATATCCCGAAATCCCTTTCAGGTTGATACTGTAGGGAGTGCAGAAGTTGCCCAGACTGTATGCTATAAACCTGTTTTTGTACATTTCGATACAGCGTGCCACATGAGGTCCGTGTCCGTAAACGATATCAGCGCCGAGGTCGACACACAGATGTGCGAAAGTCCTCAGATCACCTCTGTCTTCCTCGAGGAATTCCTCCGTACCGTATGGAAGATGGGAGTGGGCGCGCCCCTCGGCACCACCATGAAACGACACTATCATGATGTCGCATTTGGGTCTCAGCCTGGCGAGCACCCGTCTCACCGTCTTTTCGTCGAGATGTTTCACGGTGTAGGGATTATGTCCGAAGGCAGCGAATCCGAATTTCAGTCCGGCCCTTCTGATCACTGTATATTCCCGTCTCCCCGCGATACCCGCGAAGGCGATGCCGATGCTGTCGAGACAATGCTCCGTGCTCTTCACACCGTCGAGACCGAAGTCGTATGCGTGGTTGTTGGCCACCGACATGAAGTCGTATCCCGCATCTTTCAGTCTTCCCGTAAAACTCTTCGGTGTGCGGAAGGCATAACACACCTCCGACATGATCTTATCCGTGGCACCACTGTCGCAAAGCACTCCCTCGAGATTGCCCGCAGCCACATCGGCCGACCTCAGGATACCCTTCACGTCACGGAAGAGATAGGCTCCCTCATGACCGGGCAGCTGGTCGGTGGGGAACGTGGTGCCCATCATCACGTCACCGGTAAGGGCCACGGAGTATGTCTTCTGCGCCCATGCCGTCGCTATGACCGCTGCAAACAGTATCGTGAGGTATATTCTTATTCTTGCCATCTTCAATAAACTATTCTTCTTGCTCCGACGAAACGAATCTGGAAATAATTTGTTTCCGCTATCTCATCAATGTGCACTCCCTTGCTGCTGCTGGAATGGATGAAGAGGAAGTTACCGTCATCGAGGGGTTGCACAACGATTCCGACATGCCCGATGGTAGACGGGTCGCCGCCTGGTGATCCGAAGAATACGAGGTCTCCGGGCTCAAGGTCATAACGGCTCACAGGGTAACCGTCACCAAACTGCATACGGGAATTCCTGGCGATATGGTAGTCGTTGAGTTTGAATACGAATGAAGTAAAACCGGAACAGTCGAACGACAATGGTCCGGTGCTTCCCCATAAATACGGACGTCCGATATAATGCATCGCCGTCTCCACCACATCGGTACCTGTAGGGGCATAGTAGTCGGCACCAAGGAAGAAGAGTTCTTCTTCATCGGTCTCCAGTATCGTCTCGGCATAGTCAGACAAAGGCAGTTCGTACGCCAATGGGCTCACCGCAGGGGCATAACCCAAAGACAGAGCAACGGCTATGGCTGACATCGCTGTTTTAATACTTATCTTCATCTAATACCCTACTACTTCGTTGCAAAGATACTACAAAAAAAAGAGACTGCAAAATATTTAACTGTTATTTTGCCAATATACATATAAAAATGGATTTCATAAAGACGTGTAAGGTCGGTCGACCGTATTACAGCACGAGTTGGGAAAATTTTCCTCACACCTCACGCAAACCTCATGTATCTTTCTCATTATCTGATGATTCCACCGCGGGAGGTCGAAAAAACCTATACGCAACCTTACGCAGAAAAAACCTCCTCAAGAGGGGTTCTGAAAACGCCCAAAATTGGGAAATACCCCATTTCGGGCCTGGAAAAATCTACTTCATGGATTTTTTTCTGCATTTCATGGATTTTTTTATTCTTGAAATGGATGCTGACTAAATACGTCATGGATTTTTCAGAAATCGACATGAATTTTGGAACTCCCGCCGGTCTTGATTCGTAAATTATTGATATACAGCTATTTATATTATAATAATATAAAGGATAAGCACCTGTCGGCAACGGATAACATCAATATCTTAATGAAAAGTATTTCAAAACGGGCGAAATTAGCATTTTTTGATAGAAATTGCGTTCGTTTGCGTATAGGTTTTTTCGACCTCACGCGGTGGAAGTTCCTGAATCCAAAGAAGATAAGATACCTTGCGTGAGGTGCGTAGGGTTAGAAAATAAAACCTTTCAGTACGCGGGCGCGTGATATAACGCAAGGCCCTGACACGCAAAAGGAGTGTGCTGAATCAGCACACTCCCTATAGTCGTCGGCATCGGGACAATTAGTATCCCAGACCGATCTTGTCATTCCAATTCATATACCAGTTTCTGGTATCGGTGAGGTCGACAGTGATCAGAGATCTCATCGTAGCCTCATTGTCTGCACCGCGACGAGCATAGATCTTGTTGGCCAGATAAGAAGGATCACCTCTTCTCAGAGCCACTCTCATAAGGTCGTAGAAACGATAACCCTCGAAAGACATCTCCAGGGCATCCTCGTCGAGGATAAGATCCTCAACAGCCTCGATCTGATAGTCAAGACGAGCCGAACCGGTCAATGTGGAATCATCCGGCATCACATACAGAGTATCGAGACTTGCCCAACCGGAACCACGAGAGTGGATACCCATAGTGTTATAAGTGGCACTACCTTGGCTGTCATAAACGCTCGGTACCACAATCTCGTAAGAAGTGTTGGGGAAGTCGAACTGACGAATCCAAACAGAATCCTCCTGATAGTAAGGAATCACATTCTTCTCGATCTGCTGGTTGTTGACACCATTCTTCAAGATCTCGAACGCGAAGCGCGGATAACCGGCACGGTTGAGAGCCTCTGCCATGTGCAGATAAACCAATGCACGACGGTAGATATGCACATTAGGCGAACCGCCAAATCTATACTTGTTATTAGAGATCATGTCTACGGTAGCCCCTGATGCTGTCGTGCGATTCTTACTTACTTCATATGTACCATAGAGACGCAAGTCACCATCAAGGTAATTCTCAAACGTATTACCCTTAGGAGCATATACGACAGCGTCATTATTCAGCGTGCAGTAATTCTGAGAAGCAGACAGATCGATGAGAGCCTGCGAAGCCAGAACAGATGCCTCGTAATTATTGTCAGTCGTCGAACAGAAGATATTCCTCAATTGGCTGTAATTACCCTCTGAAGGGATAGAGTCACCAGGAATATAAGTGATAAGTTCGGCAGCGGCGGTATAATCCTCGTAAACTGTTGTCATTCCTGACGGACGCATCCACTTGTTGTTAGTGAATCTGACCCTCTGGCTGAGCGATATGGGATAACTGCTGTTGGTTCCGTTACGGGTGCTGATATACTTATAGTAATTCAGAGCAGCCTCCTTGTAGTTTCCGGCCCAGAGATTCAGTTCGCCCAAAAGAATATAGATGGGGAAATAGAAGAATCTGGAGTCATGACTTCTGATATTACCATAGCTGGGATATTCCACGGTAGCGTAAGGAGCGAGATCGCTGATGAAATAATTACAAATCTGCTCGATGTTATACTTGGGATAATCAGCCTCCGAAGCAGCCTTCGAAAGGATAGGCTCCGTCACGAAAGGCACCGACCCGTAGTTGAGAGCCAGCTGCAGATAAGTCCAAGCCCTGTAAGCCTTCACGGCGGCATACTCCTTGCGGAAGATATACTCGTTACGGTTGTTCTTCAGAGCCGTATCGGCATAAGCGATGAAATAGTTGCAGTTGTTGATAATAGCATAATAGTCGGTAGGATTATTATACTCATTATCGTCGCCGATATTGAAGAGAGCCACATCGCGGAGGTCGGAGGAAGCGTAGGATGAAACATCCACCAGGTCGCCTCTGAGCTCACCGAGAAGAATGGTACGGTCGCCGATAGCTTGCAATTTATTCATGATACCAGTCACGGAGTAAATGGTATCCGTTGCGTTGTTGAGATGGTTGTGGTCAGCGTAGATCACGTGGTCGCTCTCCTGTTCGAAGAAATCACTGCAGGCAGCAAACGAGGCGGCAAGCGCTGCGAAGCACACCATCTTTAAAGCTTTATTCATATATTGTTTCATATCTTAAATAATCTTATATGTTAACTTTTCAGCATTCTCCTTTTTAGAGATTGATTTTCACACCTGCAACGATGCTTCGGCTTGAAGCCAGTCTTCCCACATCGATACCCTGTCCGAGCACGCTCGACGACATTGCGAATTCAGGATCGCTGCCGAGATACTTGGTGAGAGTGAAGATGTTGTTAGCCTGGATCCAGAACTGGAATCCCTGCAGCAGAGTAGAGTTCACGGGCAGATTGTAGCTCAGAGTCACAGACTTGAGTTTGAGATAGCTTCCGTCCTCGATCCATCTGTCGCTGAAGCGGCTGTTGCCCATAGGATCCTGGAATGTAGACTTAGGAATATCTGTAATCTGGCCTTCTGTCGACCAGCGGCGTGTGAGTGCTGTGGTCTGATTCATGAATCTGTTTCCGCCCTCGAGCTGCGAACGCATGTAGTTATATACGTCGTTGCCGAGAGAGTAGTTGAAGTTGATGTCGAGTTTGAATCTCTTGTAAGCCAGAGACGAGAAGATATTACCGTAGATATCCGGGTTGGGGTCACCGATGACAGTACGATCGCTTGCATCGATTTTGTGGTCGCCGTTAAGATCCTCGAAGATTACGTCACCGGCACCGAAGTAGTTCCTGTCGACACCGTTGTCATCGAGAACATAAAGAGCTGCGGCCGCGGCATCCTCGCTTGTGGCGAACACACCGTTGGTCTTGTAACCGTAGAACATATTGGCAGCCTGTCCCACCTGTGTGCGGATAGTAGCTCCGTAGATATCAGTGTCGAGGTAAGTCTTGTTGTCAGAGAGTTCTGTCATCTCGTTCTTATAATGACCTACGCTGGCACCGAGTTCCCACTGGAAGTTCTTCTTCGAGAGCACCTTAGCCATAGCTGTGACATCGAAGCCCTCGTTCTTCATAGCACCGCCGTTGCTCCAGTTCTGCTCGAGTCCCGAGAGGAATCCGAGGGTCTGATACATCAGCAGGTGGTCGGTCTTGCTTCGGAAGTAGTTGAACTTCACGTTCAGGCGGTCGTTGATGAGGTTGGTCTCCAGACCGATATTGAAGCGCTTTGTCGTCTCCCACTGCAGTGAAGTGTTTCCGATATTGTCGAACGACAGACCGGCGATAGACTCCAGGAACTTGGAAGCGCGGAAGTAACTGCGTGCGGCATAGTAGTCGATATCATCGTTACCGCTGACATCGAATCCTGCATGCAGACGGAGGTAGTTGATACCCTCGACACCTGCGAACCAAGGCTCGTTGCTTACCACCCATGCAGCCTGTAAGCCGGGGAAGATACCCCAAGCCACGTCGAAGAGCTTCAGACCCTGGTCGGCATCCTCACCGAAACGGGAAGAACCCTCGGCAGTGAGGTTGGCCTGCAGATAGTAGCGCTGCAGATAGTTGTAATTAGCCTGCACGTACCAAGCCAGAGAATTCCAGTTGTCGTTCTGACCGGTGGTATTGGCGTTGAGCAGAGAAGAGCTCATGAACGGAGTCTTATCATTACCGGTATTGTAACCCCACTGTGAGTTGAGAGAGTAGGATTCCCAGTTGATGCGTGCACCTCCGAGGAGTTTGATGAAGTGAGCTCCGTATCTGTTCTGCCAGTCGATTCTGGTGTCACTCATCACAGAGTTCTGCTTCGAGAAGAGCGAGCGTGTCTCATTCTGACGTATTGCGCCTACGCTTGAAACATAGTAGCTGGGCAGACCGTTGAGTGGCAGATAGTATTTCTCGTTCGTGTTCACGAGGTTGTAGCTGAAGTGCTCGCTCACTGCGAGATGATCGTTGATCTGGAACTTAGGAGTGATGGAGAGGTTTACGAGAGAGTTCTCGAAACGGTTTTTGTTTTCCGCCTCGCCATACTCGTTGGCAGCGATCGGGTTACCCAACTTATAGTTGTAGTTGGAATAGTCAGCCAGTGCCTGGTCGAGATAATCCTCATCGTTAACGTCGAGATAAGAATCGGAGAGCACGCCGTTGGCATATACATACGGGCTGATCATCGGGCTCTTCACGTAAGCCAGGAAGGCCGGTGAAGAGGGAGTACCCTCATCGTAGCTCTCGGGGGCTCCGTCGTCACGCAGATTACGAGTCTGGTTGATGAACGAAGCATCGAAACGGATAGAGAACAACTTCGACAGTTCGATATCAGTGTTGAATCGCAGGTTGATGCGGTTCATCGAGTTATATTCCAGAGTGCTCTGTTTGTTGATATAACCGAGCGAGAGGTTGTATGTAGCCACATCATCACCACCCTCTACGTTAACGCCGTAGTTCTGTGTGATAGCCTGACGATATACCTGATCTTTCCAGTCGGTATTATTATGATACTTGGGGTAATAATAATAAGTGGGATCCTCGTTGAGGAACTGGAAGTCGGTGATTGTCGTCGTTGTAGTCTGCAGCAGGTCGGAAGCATAGCTCTTATACTGTGTTGCATCCATCATGTCGATGAACTTCGGTTCGAAAGTCACGCCGGCGGAGATGCTGGCAGTGATTCGGGTAGCCATACTGTGGCAGCGTCGTGTGTCGATGATGATCACACCGTTGGCGCCCTTGGCACCGTAGAGAGCGGTACCGTTGCGGAGCACTGTCACGTTCTCGATATCAGCGACACTGATATTAGAGAGGATATCGTTGTAGAAACCGTCGTGAAGCATGGTACGGCCGTACTGCTGGTCGTAAATCACGCCGTCGATGACGATAAGAGGCTGTGCATTGACGTTAAGCGAGTTGAGACCGTTCATAAACATCACTCCGCCGATACCCGGGATACCGCTGCGGTTGATGGTATGCACGTTGGCGCCGAGTTTTTTCTGAATCTCCTCTTCTATAGTCACAGCATCGGAATACTGGAAGCCGGAAGCCTCCTCGTTGGCATTCACGTTGGTGCCAGCCTTGTATTCAGAGCTGAACGTCGTGGGATACAGTTTCACGTCTCTCTGCATCTCCGTTTTCTGGAGTCCGATCTTGGCGAGATTCAGGTCGGGAGCGCTGATTTCGAGAGAAGTGGCATAATCGGGAACCTTGATTTCGTAAGAACCGTCACTTTTGGTGAGTCCGCTGAAGCCTTCAATTTCCGCTGTTCTCACGATTGCTCCTGCCACGGGCTGGTTGGTGGATCCGTCGTATACGTGACCTTTTACAATTCGCGTATCCTGCGCAGCCACATTCACCTTACCAAGCATCAGAAGCGAAAGGCAAAATATAATATATCTTTTCATTGCGTATATTCTTTGAGGTTATTTACTCTGTTTTCTCTTAGCTTCGGTTGCCTCTTCCTGATGTGGTTTGAGGATGAAGCAGTCGAGTCGCAAAGTACGCGAATAAGTTGTTGTCTGCCGGCTGGAAACCACCGAGCGGAGCTGTATCGAGGCCTGTGGTTCCGCCAGTCCGTACGAACAGGTCGGGAACTTGTAGTTCTCAGCTATGAGCACCGTGTCGACCTTGTCGGGCTCGGGAGAGAAGGTAGTACCCACGCGCTCGCTGACGAGCTTTCCGGTCTGGTCGTTGCATCCGATGAATGCCCTCACGTAGTTCGGCAGTCTGTCCTCGGCGCTTGCGAGGGTATCGCCGGCCAGGGCGGGAGCGAATACGATATACACGTCGTAGCCCACATTCGAGAGCACGTCACTGATATTGAAGGTGACGGTCGGATTGACAGATGTATTCGTTGGAACGACCTCCACGTATTGATTACCGGAAATTTTGTCATAGAAAGGATTTCCTGACGGTACCGAAACAGTAGTGAGAGGGTCCTGGGCGTTGATGATGGTATCCTGGTTCTGCAGATACTCAGCCTCAGTGATAATCTCCCTTAGGAAGGTATCCGTAGGCTTGATCGGCCATTCCGCGGGAATTCTCACATGACCGTTACTGCATTCCACATCCTCGTTATTAGCGAAGATGCCTCCAGCCTGGAACGGCTTGTAGAAGATACCGTACGGATTGTTGATTCCTAACAGAGTCCTCACAGAGTAAGACAGAGCATTTGTCGACTGTGCCGAATCCTGGAACGACACGTCAGGATTTACAGTGCGGCTGAAAGCTGTACCGTTGATGATCGAATATCGGGTACCAGCCCACTGCAGAGAGTCGCGCTTGTTCACCGTATTGTCGTAATTGAAATACTGTTCGCGCTCTGCCACGAGAGCATTCCACTGATCGTTCGTGGGAGCGAGCATCCAGTAGGTACTGTCCTCATCGTTGATCTTGGCCCATGAGAGACTACTCATCAAAGCATTTTTCAGTGTTGAAACAGAGTCGAGGTAAATGATCTGTCCGTCTACGATACCTCCGGCGACACTTTTCGACGGATTGAACTCATAAACACTGTAAGAATTGATGAAGTTGTATACGGAATCAAGATTCTCGTTGATACCCAAATACTCAAAGACATTCGGGAAGTATTCTATCTGCTGTCCGATAGTGTTGAGCAGACCGTTGCTGAACGCACCGTTGGTAGTTATCAGAGGGCTCTCCCCTATCGCAGATGATGTGAGCATCTGATATTTTCCGTTCATCATGGTGATGGAGTCATTGGTAAGACTCGATATCGGATGTTTGTAGAGCGATATATGATTCTTGATAAACTGCTTAATCACAGTATTATCATCATCCTTCACTCCGGCAGACTTCTGAGCCTGGTATTCGGCGATCAGCTCCTGTGCCTCTGTAGATGAGAATACATCATTTGTCGGAGCGAAGACCGTGAACGTCTGGCTGCCCCCGAGCTGCTCGTCAAAGCCGCAAGCCTTGACCACGCTCACGAAGTTGCTCAGATTGCTCTGTTCCGACAATGCCGACCACAGCGAAGCACTGCTGATGCCTTCGGTGGCGGAAGCCACTTCGTAGTGGTCGTTCCACTCATCGGTGCAAGATGTGCCCAGCAGGGCTGCGGCGCAAACCGCAACCACTACCGGCAACTTATATAAACTGTTGATTTTCATATTCAATATATTTACTACTTTCTACAATAAGACTAGAGCATACTTTCGATTTCTCCCTCATCGGTCACACCGTAGATACTCTTCGGCACGAGCTCGAGATAGTCAAGCATGAACTCATTATCATTACCCATCTTCGAGGAGACGCTGCGGATGCGCAGGAAGTGGTCCTCGTTAGGATCAAGGTGAACAGTACAGAGCACACGTCTGAAGGTGTTGGTCTGACGGGCGAAGTACACGTGAGTAGATCCTGACAAGCGGTATCCGCCGGCAGCACCGCGATAGTAGCCTTTGTTCTTCAGAGCCTTCTGGTCGGCAGCGAGATCTTCGGTAGAGAGTGTGGTATAGTCGGATACCCAGTCAGTACCGAGGATTGACGCGTCGTCGAGTGTCACTGTCATATCGAGAGGAATACCCTGGGGTTTTCCGTCGAAGTAAACCTGTGCGATACCACGTGTCGGCTCCTGTGCGTATCCCAGTCTGATCTGCCAGTCACCCTCGTAGGGTACGGGCGGGATCTTGAATGTGATGTCATAGTTGCCGAAGAGGTTCATCTCGTCACCCTCGTAGCTGTCGTAGTAGTTGTGAGGACGGCGGTAAACGAAGTAACCGGAGCAGGTAACATTCTTGAGGTATCCCTCGGGGAAGTAGTAGTTGCGTCCGTACTTGGCAGTCTCGTCGTAGTCGGGGTCCTGTTTCGAGGGGTCTCCGTTCTGGCGGATATCATTGGTCATGATCTCCGGGAAAATCGTCGAGAAGTCCATACGGATACGGGTGTTGTCAACGATGTCTCGTGTAGTTGTCGAGAAAGCGAGGATATCATCGACGTAGAAGTAACGTCCGTTGATACCATCCTGCACATAATCCTTCTCCACGGTCTGCGAGATAAGAGCGCCGATAATCTGATATTCGTCATCGTAGCGGCGGTTGATGTAGCGCTGTCCGCGAACACTTCCCGATCCTACGTATTTGTTTACTGTCAGACGCTCGAACTTCAGCATCGTGTGAGGCAGCATCGTCTCATACCAGTCCTCGGGGTTCATCAGCGTTGTCTCGATACCGATATCGTTCAGCGGGGTCAGATAGTTCCAACCCTTCACGTCGCGGTCGAGGATATGATAAGCGATGAATCTGTTGAGAGGATTCTTGCGGTTGGTCAGCTGGTCGAAGCTGTGGTAGTCGGCATTGGCATCCTCGGGATATGTAGCATCATATATCTCGCAGGCTTTCTGATAGAGCTGCTCGAGAGTGGTGATGCCATACTTGGCCTGCAGCGTGGAGTCGGTGGGCAGGAACATGGTATAACCATATTTCTTCTCATCCGGAGCTGTCGCCGTCTCCTTGTTTACGTGAGAGGTATATTTGTATCTCGGGTAAATGGAGTTGTCATAGTTGTCATCCTTATACTTATACAGAGAGTCGGCCAGACCGGTGGCTACGAGAGCCTGATAGTAGAGCGACACTTTGTCGTTGGCCTTGATGACGTCGATGAGCATGCGGTTGCTGCTTTCGAGCACCTCTGTGATAGGCTGCATGATACCGTTCTCCACGGAGTCGTCCTGGAGTGCGAAGATCACGTGAGCCGAGCGGTTGAGACATACAACAGCGTTGCTGTCGGCGTCGAGCTCGTGGGTGATTTCGATATAACGGCGGTTCATGTTAGCGGTAGTAAGCACACCGTCGTTCATCTCGGATGTGGCATACATATTATTAACAAGGTGTGTACGCGCGAGAGTATCGCAGTCGGCGTCGGAAAGTCCGTCGATGCTGCTGAGACCCTTCTTTGCGAGGTACACGTTCATGGCGGAGTCGTTGGGGCAGAAGCAGGTGTAGGCACCGTAGGCAGACAGAAGATCCATCATGCCGGCACGCTCCACGACAGCCGCGAACTGACTGTATTCTTCGTGGCTTCTGAGGAACTCGCTCATCATCTCACCAGTAAAGGTATAGTAGTTTTCCTCGTCGGGCTCGTCGGAGCAGCTAGCTAACGGGGACAACAGACAGGAGCTGAGCAAGAGCATCATGCCATATTTAAATATTCTTTTCATATTCTATAGTCTTTTATTTTACTTTCTGATAAGATGATTCCTACTTGGTAGTACTCTTGTAAGAACTGTTCTCGCCGCTGCTGAACGCAGAGTTCTGGACGAGATACGGATTCACCTTGAGTTCGTCGATATAGTAGGGCCAGTAGATGGCATCCATCTTGGCCAGCTTGGCCTGAATGACACTGGAGTTGTCGGAACTCTTCTGTGTCACGCAGGATGTCATATAGTCGGTATTACCGTCACGGCGCGAGCGGCGTACGAGGTCGAACCAGCGTTTGCCCTCGAACATCAGTTCCTTCTGACGCTCGTCCATGACGAGGTTCTCCATCAGGTTCTTGCTCGAGTAAGAGTTGTAATTCACGTCAGTGTAAGTAGAAGCACAACTCGAGCGCTTTTCGATGATATTCACGATCTGATATGCACCGTTGAGCAAGCTATCCCTTTCAGCCTTATAGTCGGCATTGTCGTTGTTGGCGTCAATCTTCTGCACGAGAGCCTCAGCCTTCATCAGCATCACGTCGGTGAGACGGTAGATGATCCAGTTGGCATGGCAATATTTCTCAGGATACTGTTCACCTAAAATTGAAGAAATGGTAGAAGAACCAGCACTGACAGTTGCCGTTTTGTAGGAATATTTAGCTATTCCGAAAGGAGAAGCTGATCCCGAGATATTCTCGTATGCACGACAGTCGTACTTATCCTTGAACTTATTGAACAGCTCCTGTGAGACGTCCTGTCCGAGGAAGTCGGCGCAACGGACATAACCGATACGAGTCGCCGAATTACCATAACGATAACTTACCGCAGCATTTGAAAGCATATTGTTATTGTCCATGTAAATCAGCTCGAAAATACTCTCACGGCTGTTGCCGTCTCCGAAAATCGCATCATATGCATTACCGTAAAAATTACCGAGGGTTGACTTGTCGTCAATCAGAGGATATCCCTCGAACATTTTGTATACCGAAGAGTTACCAGCCTTCTGGTCGATTTCATTCTGGAAATCCTCGGTCTTGGCATCGATAACCATATCAGCATACTTGATCGCGTTGTCGTAGTCCTGTTTCCAGAGATACATATCAGCGAGCATCGCGTGGATAGCATCCTGAGTGATACGTCCGTGCTGATAGTAAGTCTTGGTTGTCGGATATTTCTTTACGGCATACGACTGTACGCTTTCCAGGTCGGTGATCAGACTGTCGAGCACAGCGTTGAAGGGAGTAGCCGCAACAGCCATCTCCTGGGTATCGTCAAGATAAGGAGTGGTGGTATACGGCACGTCACGGAAGGCGCGGATCAGATAGAAGTACATCAGGTCTCTGATTGCCGACACCTCTGCGATATGCGCCATCAGATCGCTCTGCGTGTAGCTCGGGTCTTTCTCGGCCACCTGCGGCGCATAGTATATCACGGTGTTACAGGTATTAATGATATAGTAGAACTCGCCCCAAGTGGTATACGCGTTGCTGGCATTGATATTCTCCTTGAAGATATTAGCCAGCGAAGCGTCGTCCTCCACGTTGGTTCCGCCGATGATATTATCGCTGCGGAATTCGCCCCACGCCATCATCCTGTCTATCACGGTCTGAGACTGCATCGAAGAGTAGCACGAAGCGATTACATTCTCCACGTCGCTCTTCTCATTCCAGAACTTGTCGAGCACGATTTCGTTGAGAGGTTCGATCTCAAGGAAGTCTGAGCAGGAACTGGCGCCGAAGATGAACAGACCGCAGACTATATTTCTGATTATATTCTTTAGTTTCATATTCTTTCTTAATTAAAGGTCTACTGTCATACCGAATGTATAAGATTTCGCTCTCGGAGTCTGACCGCTATCGGTCGCTGCACCATAACTACCGTAGTTAACCTCGGGATCCACACCGGTATACTTGGTGAGGCAGAAGAGGTTGTTGGCACTGACATAGAAGCGCAGGCCGCTGAGGCCCAGGATCTTCTTGATGCTCTTCGGGTTTGGCGAATAAGATACCTGCAGGTAGTTGAGACGGAGGAAAGAACCGTCCTCTACGAAACGGTCGCTGATCAGAGTGTTGTAGTTGCTGGTCGAACCGTACATAGCTCTCGGGATAGTCGTAACGTCACCCTCTTTGCGCCAGCGGTAGTTCACCGCCTGGCTCTGGTTGTTGTTACCAATCATCGCCTCGGTGTCGAGACGTGCCAGGTTGAGCACCTTGTTACCGACGCGGTAGTTGAACTGCATGTTCAGTTTCCAGCGGTCGTAGTTAAAATTGAAACCGAAACCACCGGTCAGTTTAGGCAGAGAGCTACCCAGATAAACGATATCGAGGGCGTTGATCTGTCCGTCGTGGTTGATATCCTCGTAGATAGCGTCACCGCCGCTGAACTTATAGTTCTTTCCGGTTCCGTCGTTGGTATAGTTGTACATCATGCGGATCGGGTCGCCGTCATCATCGTAGATGACACTTCCGTCAGCATTCATAGCCACAGGAGCGGTATGTCCCTCTGTGAGGAACTGTGCTCTCTCCTCTGCCGTCATATTCTCGAATGTAGAGTAGTTGTACTCGTATACACCCTTGTACTTGAATCCGTAGATAGCACCGAACGGGTTGTGGAGCTGCACACGCTGCAACACCTCACGGTTGCCGTAAGAGAATTCGGAGTTGAGTGTCTCAAGCACCGACTCATCCATCTCGAGGATTTCGTTCTTGTTGTTAGAGAAGGTAGCATTGAAGTCAGCGTAGAACTTGCCTTTCTCGATGATACGGTTGGTATTGATATTGAACTCCCATCCGATATTTCTCATCCTACCCACATTGGCGTATGCCAGAGTGTAGTAACCGGAGTTGGACGGTATGCGCACATCCCGCTGGAGCATGTCTCTTACAGTAGAGTGATACCAGTCGAGAGTGATACGCAGCTTATCCTGGAAGAATCCCAGGTCCATACCCACGTCGTATGTAGAAGTCGTAGCCCAACGGAGGTCGGTAAGACGGATGTTGGTAGGCTTCATCGCTGTCATGTCGGTATAAGTGGAACCAGTTCCATACTTAGACTCGTAGAGGTAGTCGGAACCGGGCTGGTTACCCACCATACCCCAGCTGGGACGGATACTCCACATAGAGAGCCATTTCTCGCGGGCCTTGTCGAACCATTTCTCGTCGGAGATGTTCCAACGCAGAGAGACTGCGGGGAAGTAACCCCACCGGCGGCTCGGACCGAACTTGGTAGTACCGTCGGCACGTACCGATACGTCGAGCATATAACGGCTCTTGTAAGCGTAGTGACTCGAGAAAGTATAGTAGAGCGATCTCCACTGGCTGAATCCTGAACCCAGACCGGTGATCAGACCGCCGGCGTCAGGACTGGTGATACCTCCCGAAGGAAGACCCGAACCATCGGTAGACTGGTTGCTGCTGCTACCCGATGTGAGCTCCATACGTCCCATCATCATCATCGAGTGATCCTTGTTGTTGAAGTGAGGTATAAGGGTAAGAGTCTGCTTCGTGTTGAAAGCCACGCTCTTGGTGCTGTAAGCGTAAGAAGTGTTCACACCGCTGCTCCATGGCACTGTGGTGAGCTCTTTGGGATAGAACTTATCGATATACTCGTTGAAGATGTTCATGTATACACGTCCCTGCCAGTTGAGCTGCCAGTGATCCTCGTCCATACCGAGGAGACGGTAGTTGATCTCGAACTCAGGAGTGATATCGTAAGTCTTGTCGTCAAACTTAGCCAGATTGGCGCTTGCCACGGGGTTGACGTACGACTTCTGATTATCATCAAATACGCTGGAAGCGCTCTGCAGCATCTCGTAGTAAGTATCTGTATCCTCGCCTGTCACGGGATCCTGCTCGTAGATGCTCATGTTAGGCATCTTCTTGTATGCCAGAGAAAGCAGGTCGTTGTAGTTCTTGTTGTTCTTTGTATAAGTAAGGGCGAAGTTGGTAGAGATCTTGATTCTCTCACTTACATAGTAGTCGAGAGCCACACGGGTAGAGAAACGGTTCAGTTTCTGTTTGATCACAGAACCGGTCTCATGGTCGAAACCGCCTGAGATACGGAAGGTAGCCTTCTCACCACCACCGGTAACGGAGAGGTAGTGGTTCTGACGGAGACCGAACTGCGTAACGGCGTCCACCCAGTCAGTATTGTTGTTATACTGCTCATACTCGGAGAATGTCGGATCGTAGTTGATCTCGTTGATATTCGAGGCGGCGTCACTCTGCTGCGGGTTGAAGTACGACTCCTTGAGCAGCATGGTGTAGTCGTCACCCGACAGCATCTTATAGCCGCTGGGCTGGTAAGTGCCGGTGAGACGGAGCGAGTAAGTAACCTTAGGAGTACCTCTCGAACCGCGCTTTGTGGTAAGCTCGATTACACCGTTTGCACCCTGCGAACCGTAGATGGCGGTAGCAGCGGCATCCTTGAGCACCGTGATGCTGGCGATATCCTCAGGGTTGATATTAAGGAGCTGTGCGAACTGCTCGTCGTTGGCGCTCGACATATCGAAGTTGCTCATATCGACGTTCCAGGTGTTACCGTTGACCACAATCAGCGGGTTGCTGCTGGTCAGGGTATTCAGAGAAGAAGTACCGCGGAGTCGCATTGTAGTACCGGCACCGAGGTTACCCGACACGTTGATAATATCAAGTCCGGAGATACGTCCCTGCAGAGCCTCGTCGATAGTGTTCATACCCAGACCTTCGAACTCCTTTGTCGAGATGGTCTGCGTGGAGAATGAGATCTCTCGCTCGGGGATGGCGAGACCGCCGCTGTTGAGACGTTTCTTTGAAGTAACGACCACCTCGTTGATCTGAGTCTTCGACTCGAGGGTGATATTATATTCGGCGCGGTCGATGGGCACGAACTTATGCTCATATCCGACGTAGCTGAAACGCAGGCGGTCTTTGGGATTACGGATCTTCATGGTGAAGTTACCCATGATATCCGTCACTGTAGCCTCGATGATACGTCCGCTTCCGTCGATCTCGGCGACTGTCGCTCCGGCGAGCTCTCCGAGGTCGTCGCTAACGGTACCATGCACGGCTGTTATCTGCGCTGAAACTCCCATACAGAGTACTGAGAACAGCGATAATATAATGTATCTTAGTCTATGATTCATAATTATCTCCTCCCTTTCGCGCTACTGGTAGTGATATTGTTGATTTCGTCTCTCCAGGAGGTCATCTGTGCGCTGTCGTAGAACAGAGCGTTGTCGATCTCGTGTACCACCACGTCGGAGGCATTGTAGAGCGTACCGGTGTTTCTGTTGCCGGAAACCCAATATTCACGTCCCATTATGTTATAGAATCCGTTTGATTTAACCACATTGCGAACATTGCCGAGCTGGTCTTCGATAGTCATGCCGTTGTCGTCAGCATTAACGGTATAACTGAAGAATCGCTTGTTGGCGGGGTTGAGTTTGAATGACTCGTACTTCACGTTCGTTGCGGGCTCTCCGCCGATGAATACCGAGTTATCCTGTATGTGATATCTCATGAAGTCGTTCACTCTGTTGTAAAGAATCTCGCAAGCAGCGTTCTGTGCTGTCTGGTCGCCGGGGAACTTCTCGTCGAGGAAAGCCTGCAGCTCTTCGCTCTTCGAATAAGTAACCTTCGATCCAACCTTCGTCATCGACGGTATGAAGTCGAGTGTAGGCAGATAATCTTTTGCCTGCAGGTCTTCGATAACATCGTTGCTCAGAGCATAAACGGTATAGTTATATGCGTCGAAGATATTGATATTATAGTCGATGGCTGTAGTAGCCTTCGATCCCGAACCTGCTGTCGCGGAGAGCAGACCGCAGTTGTAGAGGAGTCCGCGGAAGTCTGAGAAGCGGTCGTCATCGCCGAGGATGGCGTATGTAGACTTCTGGCTTGTCAGAGGCATCTGCTGGTCTACCACGTATGACTTACCGTTACCTGTCTCTGTCATATCGTAGATAGTGGAGACGGTGAGCGGGTTGTTGAGTTCTATCTGCAGACCGCCGTAGATCTTCATCACGCCTTCCTGACCGGCGTTCTCCACCTTGATGGTGCTTCCGCCCTTTGTCTTATAATAGGTGTGGCCGTCCTCGACATTACCTACAATGATAAGGTTGTTGAGAAGATCGGTAAGACGGTTGCTCACCTGTGAAGTGGAGGCATCGGTAAGAGCGTTCTCTGTATCGATCGAACCGGTAGAGAGATCGTAGTTGTAACGATGAGCCTTCACAGTCTTGGTATCAGTGTCATAGTAGAACTGATAGAGGATAGTCTGTGTGGTTCCGTAAGAACAGGGATCGATATAATACAGCATCGCATTGTTTGTCGGAATGATGAAACTGTAGTATGAATCCATAGAGTTCAGATAAGGTTCGAATTCCAGTTCCTCGATAGCCCAGTAAATCACGTTCATCGTATTCTCGTTGATCAAAGCGGGGAAAGACACCGATGAATAGTCGGCCGGCGAGAACACCTTATTAATAAGATATACCACACCGTTGCATCCCATGAAGCAACTGTCGACATTCTCTTTTGTCACTCCGAGCGGCACTTTCGTGGTGTTGTCCACGATATTATCGAACTTAGAAGGCACTGTCTCAGAGAACGTATTAATCATATTCACGTTGATCAGTTTCACGAGCACCTTCTGCGGAACGTTCTCCCAAGCGCCGTACATATCCTGCAGCACACGTCCGTCGGCATTCCACCAGCGGTCGAGGGCGGCATTTGTAGGAACGAGCATTGCACCTGCATCGTAGTGGAGGTCGTAACCGGCGGTATTGGTATACATATAACCGTTCCATCCCGGATCATAGCTGATCTGTGCGTCGACGGTCTTTCCGTCGGGATCAGTCTTCAGCGATGTAGCAATTTTAGACCCGCCGTAATCATTATTATTGGCAGTCTCCGCGAAGTAACGCAGCGTGAACACCGAGTCGGTATTGTTATACAGACGGTTGTAAGCCTTTGTCGCAGCGTCGTCGTAGTAGGGAGCGCAGAATCTGTCGAGCAGCGAGCTGAATCTCGACATGTTAGCGTGAGTACGGATGATCTCGGCCATATTGGCGGAAGAAGTCATCACTCCGTCGACTTTCTGGATATAACCGTTCTTGCAGGTTATATCCCTCTCGACGATCTTCATGCCGTTGACCCAAGCCTCTGAAGCCGAAGTAGCCTGACCGTTGGTCAGGATGCTGAGGTCTTCGTCTGTAATCTTGTTGAGCTGCATGTAAGAAGGCAGGAAGTGGATCATCGGCTGCGAGGTGTTGTCCTTGAGCAGCACGATACCTTTCGTCTTGCCGCGGTGCTTGTCCCAGTATGATGTCTTAGGCATCTGGTCGGGGAGCACTGTCACTACGGAGTCGAACACCGAGACGGCGGTTTCGCGTCTCATGCACTGTCCTTCCGATGGAGGGTTACCACTCACATTGCTGAGCAACTCCACCAGGTAGGCGTTGTTGACCATAGCGCTGTTGAGCAGGATTTTCTTCTGGGCTGTCGACAGCTGGTCATACGATCTCACACTCCAGTCGTTTGACTGGAAGAATGCGTCGTACGCGGCATCGTCAGCGACGAAGAGCGTCTTACTACCGGTCTGACTGAGCACGTCGGTTTGCCCGAGGTCATCAATCAGCCGCAAAGTGTAGGTGTAATTGCCTTCCTCCTGCAAGCGTTCGTAGATGGAGTTACCCAACCACTCCGGCTGCCCTGTGAGAATATCTTTCTCACACGACTGCAAGAATCCGGCCAGCGAGAATAGCAGCACTGCTGCCAAGAGGGAACTGACCCTCATTCTCCTTTTTGGTACTTTACATTCCATTAGCTAGATTTTAATTATTTTAACTCTTTTCTAATTAGGCGTTAGTAATGTCACAGTGCAAAGTTAGTAACTTTAAGTCATTGCGACTGCAAATATACTACTTTTCAATGAAAAAAATGTCCATTTCGCTGAAAAAAAACAGGTTTTAGACAAAATTTCTTGTATTTTGGACAATTATTTCACCTCAGATAGATTTTTATCTGTAAATTTGCACCATAAAAATCAAATGTTACGCATCATGAGAAAGTTTTTGTTAGCAACACTCATCGCCGCAACGGCAATTCCCGTTTCGGCGCAGAAACAGAAATCGCACGGTTATCCTATCACGCCGGTGCCTTTCACATCAGTAAAAGTGACAGACAGCTTCTGGGGGCAGCGGCTCGAAGCCAGCCGCAACGTCACCATCCCCCTCGCCTTCAGCAAGTGTGAGGAGACGGGACGCTACACCAATTTCGAGAAGGCCGCCCATCCCAGCGATACGATCAAAGTCGGGGGACTCTCCTTCGACGACACCGACGTGTACAAAACTATCGAAGGAGCGAGCTACTCGCTGCAGACCTATCCCGACAAGAAGATGGTGCACTACATGGACAGCGTGCTCGATATCGTGAAGGCTGCACAGGAGCCAGACGGATATCTCTACACCTCCCGCACGATGAATCCTAAGCATCCTCACGAGTGGTCGGGTCCGACAAGATGGTCGAAAGAGGAGGATCTGAGCCACGAGCTCTATAATCTCGGTCACATGATCGAGGGAGCCATCGCCCACTATCAGGCTACCGGCAGCCGCAAGTTCCTCGACATCGCCATCAAGTATGCCGACTGCGTGTGCCGCGAGGTAGGCCCCAATCCCGGTCAGGCCTGCGTGGTGCCCGGTCATCAGATCGCTGAGATGGCTCTCGCGAAACTGTATGTGCTCACCGGCGAGAAGAAATATCTCGACGAGGCCAAATTCTTCCTCGACTACAAGGGAAAGACACAGACGAAAAACGAGTACAGCCAGAGCCACAAGCCGGTGGTGGAGCAGGACGAGGCGGTAGGTCATGCCGTGCGCGCCGCATATATGTATGCCGGAATGGCTGATGTGGCCGCCCTCACCGGCGATCCGTCTTATATCAACGCCATCGACAAGATTTGGGACAACATCGTGAGCAAGAAACTGTATATCACCGGAGGTATCGGAGCGACGAGCAACGGCGAAGCCTTCGGCAAGAACTACGAACTTCCGAATATGTCGGCATACTGCGAGACATGCGCCGCGATAGGTAATGTATACGTCAACTATCGTCTGTTCCTCCTCCACGGAGAGGCGAAATACTACGACGTGCTCGAGAGAACACTCTACAACGGCCTCATCTCCGGAGTATCCCTCGATGGCGGCGGATTCTTCTACCCCAACCCGTTGGAGTCGATGGGCCAGCACCAGCGCCAGCCCTGGTTCGGTTGTGCCTGCTGCCCCTCCAACATCGCACGTTTCATCCCCTCGCTTCCGGGATATGTATATGCCGTGAAAGATAAGAACGTGTACGTGAACCTCTTCCTCTCCAACAGCAGCAACCTCAGCGTAGGTGGCAAGAAGGTGGTTATCAGCCAGAGCACCAAATATCCCTGGGACGGAGATATCGCTATCAATGTAGACAAGAACGCCGCAGGACAGTTCGCCCTGAAGATCCGCGTTCCGGGATGGGTGAAGAACAACGTGGTGCCCAGCAACCTCTATTCTTACAGCGACAACAAACGGCTCGGATATAGCATTAACGTAAACGGCAAGGCTGTCGACGGAGCCAAGATCACCGACGACGGATACTTCACGATCAGCAGGAAGTGGAAGAAGGGCGACGTGGTGAGAGTTCACTTCGACATGGAGCCTCGCACAGTAAGAGCTCTCAACAAGGTGGAAGCCGACAGAGGACTGGTAGCAGTGGAGCGCGGTCCTATCGTATACTGCGCCGAGTGGCCTGACAACGACTTCGACATCATGAGCGCCCTGGTAAACCAGAATCCTCAGATGAAAGTATATGATTCAGAGATAGTTACCGGCAAAGGCTCATATCCCGTAAAAGAGATCAGCACCGACGCCCAGACACTCTATTTCGACAAAGACGGCAAGCTGAAAGCCAGCGACGTGACGCTGAAACTCATCCCCTACTACGCATGGTGCCACAGAGGCAGCGGCAAGATGAAAGTATGGCTCACCCAGGATCTGAGCGCCTCACGCCCCGCAGAGCCCGCCACACTGGCTTCCGAGAGCAAGGTAAGCTCGTCGATGCGTCTGCCGGCACTGACAGCCCTCAACGACCGTCTCGTGCCGAAGGATGAGAACGACCGCAGCGTGCCCTACACCCACTGGTGGCCGAAACAGAAGAGCACGGAGTGGATAGCATACGAATTCCCCGCCGCCTCGACGGTACAGAGCGCTACCGTATACTGGTATGACGACGGACCTTGGGGAGGATGCCGCGTGCCGAAGAGCTGGAAGCTGTATTACAAGGACGACAGCGGCAGTTGGAAGGAAGTGCCCAATCCCGACAACTACGGCAGAGACAAGGGTGTGGCCAACACCGTGAACTTCGACCCGGTGAAGACATCGGCGATGAAGCTGGAAGTGACACTGCCCGACGACAATTCGGCCGGTATCTTCGAATGGTCTGTAAAGTAAAATGACAAAAGAAAGCACTACGGCAAGAGCCCTGCTTCAGCTCCACGGTTCGGTATTCATCGCGGGGTTCACGGGGCTCTTCGGCCGTCTTATCACATACAACGAGGTGGATATCGTGTGGTACAGAATGTTCTTCACCACCGCTATCCTCCTCGTGTTTACCGGTCTTCCGCGGCTCGAGTTCCACAAGATCCTGAAGATGGCCGGCTGCGGAGCGCTGTTAGGTCTCCACTGGATGCTCTTCTACGCCTCCATCAAGGCATCCAACGTCAGCATCGGAGTGGTATGCTTCGCCCTGGTAGGATTCTTCACCGCCATCCTCGAACCGCTGTTCTTCCATCGCAGGATTTCCGGCAAGGAGATACTGATATCGCTGATCACCGTCGCCGGCATCCTCCTCATCTTCTCTTTCGACTCACGATACAGATACGGCATCATGATCGGAGTGGCGTCGTCATTCGTCAACGCCCTCTATCTGGTGATCAACAAGAAATGCATCGAGGGGATCAAGAGCCGCACCGTATTATTCTATCAGATGAGCGGAGGACTGATCGGAGTGTCGCTCATCATCCCCATCTATCTGGCGATATTCCCCGCCGGCCAGCCGGTAATGATCATCCCCGAAGGAAGCAACCTGTGGTGGATGCTCTGCCATGCACTGTTCTGCACCGTGGGAATGTATCTGCTGCAGTTTATGGCACTCAAGAACCTCAGCGCCTTTACGGTAAACCTTACATACAATCTCGAGCCCTGTTATTCCATCATCTGGGCGTTCCTCTTCTTCGGCGAGTCCAAGGAACTGAATTTCGCCTTCTACCTGGGAATAATCCTCGTGATAGCCAGCGTGCTGCTGCAGACGTACAGGACGATAAAAAACAAAGCATAAAGGCTCTGAGAAAACCATTGCGCAGTTAAATTATGCAAAAGAAATCGTTTTATTTGTGATATTCAGATTAAACGATTATCTTTGCATACGATTAAAAACTGCAAACGACATGAAAAAGATTCTCAGTGTGATAGTTATGATCTCCGCCTTCCTTACGCCGGCATCGGCACAGGGATGGCCGGAGAAGTATGATGGTGTGATGCTTCAGGGATTCTATTGGGATTCATACAGCGAGACACAGTGGACGACCCTCGAAAACCAGTCCGACACCCTGTCGAAATACTTCCAGCTGATATGGGTGCCCAACTCCGGCTACTGCAACACCACCTCCAACAATATGGGCTATCTGCCGGTATACTGGTTCAACCACCTCAGCGCATTCGGCAGCGAGGCCTCCCTCCGCTCGATGATCAACACCTTCAAGTCGAAGGGCACCGGCATCATCGAGGATGTGGTGATCAACCATAAGAACGGAAATACCGACTGGTGCGATTTCGTGTCGGAGTCATGGAACGGCAACGACATCTCGTGGGCTCTCGGAGATATCTGTTCCACCGACGAGGCGGCGAAGGCCGGGTATAACGTCACCGGAGCCGCCGATACCGGCGACGACTTCGACGGAGGCCGCGACCTCGACCATACCAGCAGCAATGTGCAGAACAATGTGAAGGTATATCTCAACTATCTGCTCAACGACCTCGGATATGCAGGTTTCCGTTATGATATGGTGAAGGGTTACGCCCCCGAATACACCGGAATGTATAACAGCTACGCCTCCCCCACCTATTCAGTAGGAGAATACTGGGACGCCGCCGCCTCGAAAGTGAAGAAATGGATTGACGGCACGACAGTCGGCGGAGCCGTTCAGTCGGCAGCCTTCGACTTCCCGTTGCGCTACAGCATCAAGAGCGCCTTCGAAGGAGGATCATTCCAAGCCCTCGTCAGCGGATCCCTCGCCAGCGACGCCTCCTACCGCCGTTATGCAGTAACCTTCGTGGATAATCACGACACGGGAGCGGAAAAACCCGACGGCAGCCCTCTGACAAAGAATGTGGAGGCCGCCAATGCATTCATCCTCGCCATGCCGGGAACGCCCTGCATCTATCTGAGTCACTGGAGAGACTATAAGACGACGATAAAGAAACTGATCCTGCTGCGCCGTATCGTCGGTATCAACAACCAGAGCGACACCAACATAGAGGCGTTCGGCACCAACGGTATCAGAGTGACTACCAGCGGCAATAACGGCACAATAGTGTTCGACTGCGGAACGACATCCGCGGGAGACTACTCAGCATATCAGCTGGCATACGAAAACAGCAACGGCATCAATTTCAAGATATATGTAGACAAAGGTCTCGACCTCACGGCCGTGAACGCCATCGCCGACGAGGTGGAAGAGCCGTGGGCCGCACCCTCGTTCTGCACTCCCGAGAGCGACGCCCTCTACGCTTTCTTCGAGGCGCCGTCGACATGGACCAACACCATCAAATGCTGGTGCTGGAACAGCAAGGAAAACTTCACCGGAGGCACATGGCCCGGTACGGAATGCACTCTCGTGGGCACCGCCGACAACGGCAACAAGGTGTACAAATGGGTAGGCAAATACGGATCAGCCCTCCCCACGGGAATCATCTTCAGCAACAACGGTAGTCCTCAGACCAGCGATATGACCTTCGAAAACGGAGGATACTACGACTCAACGGGAAAACTCTACGGCAAGGTGACATCCGGCATCAGCGAGATATTCCGCGACGACAACAAAGACTGCAAGGTATATCTGCTCGACGGAACACAGACCGCCGAACCCGCCGGAAAGGGCATCTATATCATCAACGGAAAGAAATACGTGATCAACTGATATGAGAAGACTACTCACAGCGATACTCACCGCCGCATGTCTGTCATTTTCCCCTGATGCTCAGGCACAGACGAAGGTGGCAGGCGGCGACATCTCCCTGCTCACGAAATATGAGGAGCACGGAGCGAAATATTACGACCACGACGGAAACGCTATCTCGTCGGTGCTCGAATATCTGAAGAGCCAGGGCTGGAACGCCATGCGTCTGCGACTCTTCGTCGATTCCGAGAACGCCTCGGCGGAAGCTAAAGGACAGGGAGTGTGCCAGGATGAAGACTATGTCATCGCCCTCGGCAAAAGGATAAAGGATGCCGGCATGAAACTGATGATCGACTTCCACTACTCCGACACCTGGGCCGACCCGTCGAACCAGTGGACTCCCGACAGATGGGCCTCCTTCAATGACGATGCGGAGAAGACGGCAGCCGCGGTGGAGCAGTATACGATGCTCACCCTGTCGCAGATGGCAGACAACAACGTCGTGCCGGATTATATACAGATCGGTAATGAGATAAGTTACGGTATGCTGTGGGGCATCAACAGCACCGCGAAATACAAGATCGACTCTTATCATACCGGCACCGCGGCGTGGACCCGTTTTCTCTCTATCCTCAAAGGAGCGGCGCAGGCATGCCGCAGCAACTGCCCCGACGCCAAGATTATCATCCACAGCGAGAGAGTCGCCGACGCCACGGCCCTGAAAAACTTCTACAATCAGATGTCGGCCGTCGACTATGACATCATCGGACTGAGCTACTATCCCTATTTCCACGGATCGATGACGACACTCGAGACAGCACTGAAGACCCTCGAGAGCGGTTTTTCCGACAAGGAGATAATGATTGTTGAAACCGGATACCCCTACGCTTGGGAAGTAAACGGATCGACATACGATTTCACGAGCACATATCCCTACTCCGACGCCGGACAGAAAGCATTCACCGACGATCTCATCACCATGCTCAGCGGTCATGAGAAAGTGACAGGCCTCTTCTGGTGGTTTCCCGAGGCTAATGAATACGGTCTTGACTGGAGCACAAACAGAGTCACCGACGGATGGTATAACGCCTCGCTCGTAGACAACCGCACCGGCCGCTTCGGATCGGCCGCATCGTCGATAAGGAATTTCTTAGGCGAAGAGGCGGGAATAGAATCCTTAAGCGCCGATGATTCTTATGTAAAGCGAGAGATATTCAGTGCCGACGGAATAAGAAAAGACAGACTGTCGGAAGGGCTGAATATCATAAGGGAGACATCATCTTCAGGCTCCGTGAGAAGCCGGAAGGTGATAGCCAGATGATGTTTTCACCGCGTTAAGGATCAGCTATCAAGGCTGATTTCAGATAAGGGTGTGGGAATCGAGGTATTTCTGCACCTCTTCTTTATATGAATCCGAGATAGGGATATAATTATCGCCGAATACTATCCTGTTTCTGTCGACGACATTTACCTTCGGCATGTGAACGATATACGAGCGATGGGTGCGGAGGAACTCCGGAGAAGGGAGATATTCCTCGAGCCTCTTCATATTCATCAGCGACATCAGCGGCTTCTGTCCGTTGTCGAGATATATCCTCACATAGTCCTTCAGATTCTCGATGAAGAGGATATTGTCGAAAGCCACCTTCACCAGTTTGTACTCACTCTTCACGAAGATGAAACGCTCGGCGGCGGAATCAGCCGGCTGCGCCTCCTTTTCCGTCTGCTCTGAGGCATTGCCTCTTATCGTTTCAAAATACTCCAGCGCCTTGTTGGCAGAAGTAAGAAACTGTTCGTAAGATATCGGTTTGAGCAGATAGTCGATGGCCGCCACCTTATATCCCTCGATGGCATACTGGCTGAAGGCAGTGGTAAAGACGATACGCGTCGCGGCAGGCAGGATCCTGGCGAACTCAAGTCCGCTGAGTTCCGGCATCTGTATGTCGAGGAAGATAAGATCCACGGGATTCTCCCTGAGATCCTTCATCGCCATGATAGCACTGTTGTATACCCCTTTCATCTCCAGGAATGGAGTCTTCATAGCATAACTCTGCAGCAGTTGCGCCGCCAGTGGCTCGTCGTCGATTATCGCAGTTGTAAGTGTCATATCCGTTAACCTATTTTCGTGTCAAAGATCTCTATCCGTGAGAAATACGTCTTCCCGTCGTCTTTGAGTCCCTTCTCCCACGAATACTTCCCCGGGTAAGAGAGGTCGAGCCGCCGGGCCACCTGTTCCAGCCCGATGCCGTGCCCGCTTCTGTCGGCCTGATCCTTGGGGTGGTTGGAATTTTCGATATTGCATACTATCGACTCGTCGGAAGCGCTGATAGAGATATTAATAAAACTTTCCTCCGTAGGACTGATGCCGTGCTTGAAGGCATTCTCGATAAGCGATATGAAGATCAGCGGGGCGATCATCACGGCGCAGGGTTGCGGTATCTGCACATCCTCCTCGATACGTACGTGGGAGGGCACGCGGATTTTCATCAGTTTCACATAACTGCCGATAAACTGCACCTCGTCGGTAAGTTTCACGTACGGCTGCTGGTTGTCGTAGAGGATATGGCGGAGCAGCTGGCTCAGTTCCATGATAGCATCCTGTGCCTTTGTCTGGTCGAAGGCCGTGAGGGCATAGATGTTATTCAGCGTGTTGAGCAGGAAATGCGGGTTGATCTGCGAGCGGAGGTTCATCAGTTCCGCCTCTACCCTGGCCGACTCCGCCTCGTGCTGCGCCTGTTCGATCTCACTCCATTTCTTCGACATGCCGATGGCCGTAGCCGTCGTCGCCGTAAGAGCGAAGTTGAACATATCGCGGATGAGAAACGACAGCATGCTCGGTCCGCGCCGGTGTCTGACTCTTTCCTCCGTGTTATTCCTGTTGGGATCGATATTCCTGCGGTAATACCTCATCCAGTACTGCTGCCCCACCGCCATACCGACGATAAGTACGGCATTGATGACGAGGAACTGCAGCCGCTTACCCTTGTTCATAAACAGTTTTGGAACAAGGAAGAAATAGTTGATGTAGAAAACCGCGAAGACAGTAAACAGGCCCGTGAATGCGAAGAGATATTCCGTCAGCGACATCCTCTCGCCGCTTCTTGACATAAGCGGTGAGAGAAAGAGCACGATCCACACTAACACATGCAGAAGGGCCTCGTGATGTCGTCTGATCTTCATATTCATATTAACAACGAAAGGGTCTTTTTATTGTCTTTTGATATCTTATTTATTCAAAAATTACTCATATCTGATAGCCTCGATAGGATCGAGCCTTGCAGCCTTCTTGGCCGGATACCATCCGAAGAACACTCCCGTGAAAGTACATACGGCGAACGACATTATCACCGACCACGGCTGTATCGAGATGGGCCACTTGGCGAGGATATTCACCGCATACGACGCCCCGACGCCTATCAGCACTCCGATAAGACCTCCGGTGACGCTGAGCAGAATGGCCTCGATGAGGAACTGGTTGAGGATGTCGACACCTCGTGCACCAACGCTCATACGCAGTCCGATCTCGCGTGTTCTCTCGGTGACGCTCACATACATGATGTTCATGATACCGATACCTCCGACGATAAGCGAGATGCCGGCGACGCATCCCAGAAGGATAGTCATCATATCAGTGGTGGAGTTCATCATCGACGAGAGTTCCTCCTGGCTGCGGATGGTGAAGTCGTCGTCGTCGGCCTCCTTTGTCTCTGTAGCATCCTGCAGCTTGTGGTTGCGGCGGAGGATGGTTGATATCTCGTCAGTAGCCTTCGTCGTGAGATCCTCGGTGATAGCCGAACAGATAATCTGTGAGAGGTAAGTCTGCGCGAGGATTCTCTTCATCACGGAGGTGTAAGGCGCGAGCACCAGGTCGTCCTGGTCCATACCCATGGTATTGTAACCCTTCTTCTTCAGCACTCCCACGATTTTGAAGGGGATGGAGTTGAATCGGATCACCTTCCCTATCGGGTCCTCGCCGTTGGGAAAGAGGTTGTCGGCAACCGTCTGACCCACGACGCAGACCTTCGAGCTCTTCTTGATATCCACATCGGAGAACATATCGCCCTCGGCGACGCTCACCTGTCGGATCTCGAGATAATCGGAGTTGACTCCGTAGATACTTGACGGTGTGTTGTTGTTACCATAAATAAACTGCCCGCTGGAGCTCACCATAGGGCTTATCGCCTTGATATAGTGGCAGTCGTCCTTGATAGCCTGATAGTCAGTGAGCTTGAGTGTTTCCATCGACGAAGCGTCCTGTCTGACGCCGCCCCTCATATCGGCACCCGGATTGATCATAATCATGTTGGATCCCATTTCGGCGATGTTAGCCTGAATACTTTTCTTTGAACCCTGTCCGATGGCAAGCATTGTGATCACCGATGCCACACCGATTATGATACCCAGTGCCGTTAGGAACGAGCGAAGCTTGTTTGACGCTATCGCACGGAAAGCTATCTTAAACAAATTAGCATAATTCATAATTACTCATCCGTATTAGCGGGGAGAGCGGCAAGGCCCTCGGCCGCAGATTGCACATTATTGTTCACCTCGTCGCTGATCACCCTCCCGTCGCGGAGCATGATATTGCGTGAGGAATAGTTGGCGATGTCGGGGTTGTGGGTCACGAAGATAATCGTGCGCCCCTCGGCATGCAGTTTCTGAAAGAGAACCAGGATCTCGAAGGAGGTGCGGGTGTCGAGGTTACCCGTCGCCTCGTCGGCGAGGATCACCGCGGGGTCGTTGACAAGGGCCCTGGCGATGGCCACACGCTGCATCTGTCCTCCCGACATCTGGTTGGATTTATGATAGAGCCTCTCTCCCAGTCCCACTTCGGTGAGGGCCTTGATGGCGCGCTGCGTGCGCTCCTCGGAGGTCACCGCGGCGTTATACATCAGCGGCAGCTCCACGTTTTCCACGGCCGTAGTCTTCGGCAGCAGGTTATAGTTCTGGAAGATGAATCCTATCTTTTTGTTTCTGAGCACCGCTCTCTGACTCTTAGACATGGTGCGCACCGACACGCCGTCGAGATAGTATTCCCCCGTGGTGGGGGTGTCGAGACACCCGAGCTGGTTGAGCAGCGTCGACTTTCCTGATCCCGACTTACCCATGATAGTGACGAATTCCCCCTCGTAGATTTTGAAAGAGACTCCCCTGAGGGCGTGCACCGTCTCTTCTCCCACGATGAAGTCGCGCTTCACGTCGTCGAGTTCGATAACTACTTTCTTCTCCATACTGTTGTCTCCCCGAATTACTTCTTAGCCGATCCGTTTTTCTTGTTTTTTCCCGGAGGGCCCGGTGCGAAGGGACTGCTCTCCTCCGACGAGCTGCTTGCCTCCGCCTCGTCTTCGACGACTGTCGAGATACCGCTGACCACCTCTGTTCCTACGGAGATGCCGCTCTTTATCTCGGTCTTGATACCGTCGGTCTCGCCGAGAGTCACGGCATGAGCCTTGAAGGTATTTCCGTCGAGGGTCCACAGTTTGTTCTTTGCGCTGGATACATCCTGTATCTTCATCTTCTTGCCCACGGTTTCCGCGGTGGGAGTGAACTTCAGTGCCTTGGAACTTACTGTCGTGACGTTGGTCTTCTCCATAGTATAGATGGTAACATTGGCAGTAAGACCCGGTTTGAGCTTCAGATCCTGGTTGGGTGCGGAGATCACGACCTCGTAAGTCACCACGTTGTTAGTGGTCGTAGCCTCGAGTCTCACCTGGGTCACCTCTCCCTCGAAGGTATCGTCGGGATAGGCGTCGACGGTGAATGTCACTCTCTCGCCCTCTTTCACATTACCTATATCAGCCTCGTCGACGTCGGCCACTACCTGCATGTTGGTAAGGTCTTTGGCGATGGTGAAGAGTTCCGGGGTGCTGTAGCTGGCGGCCACGGTCTGTCCCTCCTCCACCGACTTGGAGATCACCACTCCGTCGATAGGCGAATAGATGTAAGCATATCCGAGGTTGGTCTGTGCTTTCTTCACGGTCTCCTTGGCGGTAGCCACCGACTCCTTGGCTTTCTTGTAAGAGAGTTGTGCGCTCTCATATTCGTCGGCGCTCACGAGCCCCTTGTCGTAAAGAGTCTTATACCTGTTATAGTTAGCCAGCTGATACTGGAGGTCGCTCTGCGCGCTCTGCAGGTTGGCGTTTGCCGAATTGAGTTCGCTCTGCAGATTGGTTCTGTCGAGCTCTGCTATGATCTGTCCTTTTTTGACTACTGAGTTGTAGTCCACATAGAGATGGTCGATGATACCTGACACCTGAGTACCGACGGTGACGCTGGTCACGGCCTCGATAGTACCTGTCGCGGTGATGCTGGAAGTGATGCTGCCCTGTTCCACCTTGACGGTGTCGAACTTGATCTCCTCCTTTTTCTTTCCGCCCGAGAGCAGAAACGCAGCGATGGCGATTGCTATAATCACGGCCACTGCAATCCAAACTTTACTGATCTTTTTCATTGTTATATTGATTTTTTTGTTTTCTGATGGATGTCATTAGATGGCCATGTCCTCTCCTTTGTAGAATTTGAGCATCTGCTGGTTGAGGATGGTCATATATTTGCTTTGCAGTTCGCTTTGCTTGGCAGAGAGGAGGTTGTCCTTTCCTGTCATGAGCTCCACGATATTCTTGAGTCCGAGTCTGAACTGTTCGGAGAGAAGGTCGTAGCTGGCCTGTGCGCTCTCGGTGTTCACCTTTGCGGCTTTGAATTTGTTCTGGTTGGTGGTGGCGTCGAGCCAGTATTGTTCGATAGTGCTCCAGAGTTCGGTCTGCTGGTTTTGCAGTTCGAGTTGGCTTGTCTGCTGTGCTATCTCGGCCTTTCTCACTGCCGTCTTTGTCTTTCTCTGGTCGAAGAGCGGTATGCTGAGTGTCACGCCGGCTCCCATGTCGAAGTTGGTCTTCATTTGGTTGCCCCAAGAGTTGGAGCTCATGGAGTTGGTGCTTGTTCCTACCGATCCGTTGAGCCCTACAGTGGGCAGTATTCCGGCCTTGGCGATACTGACGTTGAGCTTGCTCTGTTCGATGTCGAGCTTGGCGTTTTCTATCTCCGGTCTGCTGAGCAGCGCTGCCTCATATACGGATCTCATGGCTGGAATGTCGGCGAGGGCCTGCTCGTCGGTCGTCGAGGGCACTGCCACGTCGAAGTCTTCCTCGTCGGTGATCTGCAGGAGTTGCTTGAGCTGACGCTTATATCCGCGGAGGTTGCTCTCCTGCTCTACGATGCTGTACTGGTCCTGCGCCACCTGTGCGGTGAGTTGTGCGAGGTCGGCCTTCGACATCTTGCCCACTTCCACCATGGTCTTGCCGCGCTCCTCGTTTTTCTTCGAGGTCTCAAGGCTCTGTTTGTTCACTTCCACGGCTTCGGTGGTATAGAGTATCTGCACATACAACTGCACTATCTGCTCCTGAATTGAGTTGGCGGTTTGTGCCGAGTCGAGTTCCGCCATCTGCGATGCGAGCTGGTTGAGTTTGAGGGTATTGGAGCGCTGGTGTCCGTCCCAAACCGTCCAGTTGGCGTTCACTCCGTATGATCCGTTGTAATACACCTTATCTACGCTGGATACGGCCTGTCCGTTGGCGACGGTGCTGACGGCTCCGTCTCTCCACGGCGAGTAGCCTAAGTTCTGCGAGGTGCTGGCGCTGAGCGAAGGCAGGAAGGCAGCCTTGCTCGACAGGATATCCTCTTCCGCTGATGCCTTCGTCAGCCTGGTCTTCTGAAGGGAGATATTGTGCTCGAGCGCGTAGTCGATGCAGCCCCTCAGTGTCCATTGCTTGGCCGAGGCGTCCATTACGGACAGCCCCAGCGTTGCAATCATCATCATGAAAAACTTTTTCTTCATACCTTAAATTATTTCTTTTCTTATCTTACTTGCTTGCATTTCCGGACCTTTTCGGATCATGACCGTCGGTGCTTTCCGCCGCCCGATCCTTTGGTTCACGATGCAAAGGTATTGCAAATCTCGCAAATAAAAAAATGAAATATACAGGGAGGAGGGATTTATAGAAAAATTGCCGATTTTTATCGAAGTTTGTTTTTCCGGTTAACATTTGTTTAGAGAAGGGGATTTTGAGAGGGCTGAGAACTCTCACACGGTAAAAGTGATAAATATATGATAAAAGATTCTCCCTCTCCGAAAAGCCGTCTCTTTTCTCCACTCCCTCCATAAAGGAAGGGAGAGAGGCTGCGCCTCACCGTTTGCCCTTGACATGAAAAATGTAACAGTGTAGCATGTAACATTAAGCCCTTTCCGGACTATTTGTTTGTTTATTCCTTCTTTTCTATCCGCCCTGTTTTGAATTCCGATGGCGTCATTCCTTCGGCCGCCTTGAAGCAACGGCTGAAGTATTTCGGGTCGGAGAATCCGCAGGCGTAAGCCACATCATTGATATTCATATCTGTAGTGGATAGCAAGTCTTTGGCCTTATGCAGTCGGGCCTCCTTGATAAATTCCACCGGCGTGATGCCGAAGATCTGTTTCATCTTCCTGTTGAGCCCCGACCGGCTTGTTGCCGACGCCGACGCCATATCATCGACAGAGATATCAGCATTACCGATATTCTCCTCTACGAAGGCCATCACCCTCTTCATGAAAGCATCGTTCTGCGAGTCGATATTCGCCTTGCGGATCACCTCCTGACGATGGCTTTCGGCATGCACCTCGTCTTTTGCCTCCTTATTAGTGTCGAGCAGGAGAAGGTAAGCCTCGAGCACCTCCTTATGCTGACGGCGGATACGGCGGATATACATTACGGTATAATATATTGCCGAGGCGACGGACAGCAGCAAAAGAATGATCAGCGTACGACCGAAGCCCGACTGCCAGAACGTGGGAGTGACGATGATAGTAAGTTTCCGGGTATTGTCGACCCACTGCCCCTCACCATTCGACGACTTCAGATACAGCTGATATGATCCCGGCTGCAGGTTGGGCAGCGACAGAGTATGTCCCGTGCCCAAATAACTCCACTGATCGGAGCCTCCGCCCAGTCGGAAAGCATAGTTGATCCTCCGGCTGCCCGAATAGTTGAGAGTGGCGAAGTTGATCGTCACGCTCCTCTCGTCGGATCGGAGCACTATCGTATCTGAAGCATTGGCGCTATAGTCAGTGCGGCGCCCTTCGAAGATCGCGCTGCTGATAATCAGTGCCGGCACATAATTCTCCTTGTTGGCCTTCTTCAGATCGACCACCGCAGCCCCCTGCGTAAGTCCGAACGCCCATTTCCCGTCGGGCGTCACCGCGGGAGCAGCCTCGGAAAACTGCATGTTATCCCTCTGCAGGAGCACGGAGATCTCCGGCGCCCCGTCGTCTTTGAGGTCGAAGCCTATAATTCTGTTGAGACTGATGATCCACATCCGGCCGTTACTCTCAAAGACATCCCTTGCGATATCAGTGCCCAAACCTGCCGCGGCGTCCAGATGGCGGAAGTCGAGGCAGTCGGCGGAGAGATTCTTCGACTCGATCATATTCACACCTCCGCTGCCCGTGCATACGAAGATGCGATGGCGGCTGTCCTCGGCGATACCCGTCACATCACTGCGGCTCAGACTGGCGGCTCGGTCAGCCTCGCGGCGGTGGAGTTTGAATTTCGTATCCGCGAGATCGTCAATGGCAATATCAGCCACAAGGAGTCCCTCGCTGGCTCCCACCAGCAGTTTCTCATCCGAAGTGATATATATGTAATGACACTTCAGAGGCATACCTGGATTATAGCCCTTCAGTCCGTTGTCTTTATTCAGTACCTCGGGATTATCGGCGGAAGGATTGGTAATACAGTTAGGCCCTCCCGAGAGAGTGACCACCCAGAGGCGCCCCCTCTTATCCTGTGCCATGCCGTATACATCGTTGTCATTGAGCAGACGGTCGAAATGCGTGATGGCGAAACGTCCCCCGCCCTCCCTGAGACGGAATAGTCCGTCGGGTTTGCATCCGAGCCAGATATCTCCGTCGGAAGTCTGACAGACAGAGTACACCTTGCTGCCAAACGACGTGAACGACGGGTGCAGGGCTCCATCGCGGCCCAGATAACCGATAGGCTGACGGCGGGCGTCAAACACACGCACGCTGGAGTAATCTTTGCCGGCGACCCAGAAGCGACCCTTGCTGTCGGTATACATCGCCCTCACCTCCTCCGCCTTCTCCTGAGGCAACATCTCGTAATCACGCTGGCGGAAAGTGAGACGGGTGACACCGTTGCGGCTCCTGAACCACACATTATCATGACTGTCGGACACGAAATTGCTGCTACCCTTCATTAGGTATTCCTCTGCGGGATAGTCCTTTATCTGCAGCGATCCGTGGTCGATATACGAGATGCTTCCGTCGCGGGCGATAAACCACATCGTACCAAAGCGATCCTCGTGCCAATGACTCTCGACAAGTTGCTTGGCGTCAAGCCTGTCGGAGAGTCGTCCTTTCTTGAAGATCAGCATCTCCCCCTCGCGGGTGAGCACCCACAGGTCACCATCGATATTCTCGCGGATATCCTTGGCCTTGTAGGTCATATCATCGCAGGTGATGCTGGCGTCGGAGATAAACAGCACGCAGAGATGGCGTCGCGTGATCACGGCCAAACGGTTGTCGGACATCGGAATCAGCGACGTCACCTCCTCAGGTATCTCCACCTTATCATATAGACGGACAGTCTTCCGTCCCTCGTCGTAATAGCACAGTTTGCCTCCGCCCGAGACGAGCCATGTCACCCCTCCCGACGACACGATCTGGCGAAACTTGCCCTTGAAGAGCGTGGTATGCCTCGGGCTGCACATGAACGTGCGGCTGCCGTCGGCGATCCACGACCGCCCTCTGCTGTCGTTTGTGATAAAACAGTCTGACGAGATATCCCTCATCATCACCCTGGCGCTGCCCTCGGGATCACGGTCGTCGACAGCGATACATTCGCCTCCGTCGCAGAGCAGCCATGTGGTATTATTGTTGAGCGACCGGATCTTGGTCACGGAATAGCTCTTGCCCGAGTTTTTCTCAAGCCCAGCCAGAGCATCGATGAAACGATAATCCTTGAAAGAGAAAAGGAAAGCCCTGTTGCCCACGCTGCACCACAATCCTCCGGCGCGGCTGAGATACATATTGGAGATATTGTCGGAAGGCATTGTCGACCCGTCGCCGGCATGCGACTTGAACACCTCGAAGCCGTATCCGTCGTAGCGGCAGAGCCCGTTGTTGGTGGCTATCCATATCATCCCCTCCCCGTCCTGCACAATGCGGTTGACGGAGTTGGCGACCTCACGCAGTTCGTCGTAGTGGGTGATCTCACACACCGACTGAGACATCGCCTGCGAGGCTATTATCAGAAGAAACGATATGAAGAAATGTCTCAAATTCATAATTCTCGATTGCAAAGATAGGGAAAAAAGCGGAAAAAACCATCTTAACAGGTGGAAAATTTCACCATTCCGGTATTTTACACCCACTTTTCCGAAAAAATCCACCTCTCGGCAAAGCATCCTCACTATCTTTGCGGTAAAAATAAGCAAAATAACATAAAACCGTATGAAGAAAAGTATTATCACTATCCTGTTGTGCCTGATCAGTATCAGTGCCTTCAGCGACTCCTGGGACGGAACTATCGCCGGCAGCTACGGCGGCGGTGACGGATCCAAGGACAGACCCTATCTTATCTCCAACGCCTCACAGCTGGCGCGACTGGCCGACGAGGTGTCAAAGACGGCCAACGTGAGCCGCGGCAAGTATTACAAACTCACCGCCGACATCGTAATGAACGAGAACGTGCTGCAGGTGGCAGCGGCGGAACTCAACGGGGGCAGCGCCTTCCCCAAATCACCCATGATCGGCGACTACTCCGGCGATGACAACTACATGGCATTCCAGGGGGTGTTCGACGGCGACGGTCATACCATCAGCGGATATTACGTGCTCGAATATAACAACTACGCGTCGATCTTCCGCGTGGTGGAGAATGCGGTGATCAAGAATCTGCGCATCACCGACTCCTATATCTATAACAACACCTACGCAGCAGGCTTGGCATCGAGAGTGATCAACTCTACAATCGTCAACTGCCGCGTGGAGGATGCCCACATCGAGGGATACGGATCGTACGAGGGAGGCGTCGCAGGACAGCTCCTCGGTTCGTCGAAGATTATCAATTCGTATTCCAACACAGAGATCGCCGGAAAAAATAATGTCGGAGGTATCGTAGGAAGAATCGGCGACGGAACAGCAAACAACTGTCTGGTGGACAACTGTTTCAGCATCTCTTCCATCACGATAAGAAAGACTAACAAGGGCGGTATCACGGCCGAACTATGCGAGGGAGCGACGGTAAGAAACTGTTTTTACCTCAACAGCGATGGTCAGGCGGTATACTCCAACAAAGGCACCGTGGAAAACAATACCGGCATGGAGATTGCCGAATTCCAGGGATCGGCCATCGTGGCATCGCTCAACAGCACCGCCGAAGGACTCTCGGGAGCATGCCGCTGGACTCAGTCGTCGCCCTGCCCCATCTTCGATTTCAGCATCATCAACGAGGATGAGGTGATCGACGACGTCAACGCCAGAGCCACCGACCCGACGCCCGCCGACGGTGATCTGCATGCCGATGCCGACAACGGAACGGTGACACTGCAGTGGGCGGCGCCGGCCGATGGAAACACTCTCTTCCAGTATCTCTTCTTCGGCACCGACTCGGCAGAGGTGATGGCGATGGATCCCTCGCAGGCCCTGGCCGTCATCGAGACCGACACTTCGTATGTCGTAGAGGGCCTCGACTGCAAGAAAGTATACTACTGGCGCATCGACAGGGAAGACTCGCAGGAGAATATCACAAAGGGCGAGTTGTGGTCGTTCCAGCCCCGTCATCTGGCCTTCCCCGGTGCGGAGGGATACGGTCGTTTCGCTCACGGCGGCAGAGGCGGCAAGGTGGTGTATGTCACCAATCTCAACGACAGCGGCCCCGGCAGTCTGCGCGAGGCTGTGACGAATGATATCGGGCCCCGCACTATCGTGTTCAACGTGTCGGGAGTGATAAAACTCGACTCGCGGATCACCGTGCCGAGCAGTGATGTGACGATAGCGGGACAGACAGCTCCCGGAAAGGGTATCTGCATCTCGTCGGCGCCCTTCGGCATCAGCGATGATAACATCTGCCGCTTCATGAGAGTGAGAATCGGCAGCGGAGAGACTTACGACGGCATGGGCATGGCTTACGCCGACCATGCCATCATGGATCACTGCTCAATCAGCTGGTCTATAGACGAGGGCTTCAGCAGCCGCGGATGCAAGAACCTGACGCTGCAGCGCACGATGATAGCGGAGGCGCTGGGAATCGCCGGACACAGAAACTACGAAGAGGGAAAGAACCACGGTTTCGCTGCCACTATCGGCGGTGATATCGGATCGTTCCACCATAATTTCCTCGTAGACTGCAACGGACGCAACTGGAGTATGGGCGGCGGACTGGATGCCAACGGATATTACGCCGGACGCCTCGACATATTTAATAATGTAGTTTATAACTGGTGCGGACGTACTACCGACGGAGGCGCACACGAGGTGAACTTCGTGGGCAACTACTACAAGGAAGGTCCGGCGGTGAGCAATCATGCTATCTTCACCCTGCAGCTCGAAGGAACGGGCAAGGGGTCGCAGTCGGCTTATCTGAAGAACAATATCCTCGACAAACTCGACGGCAGCATCAATATCGACGCCGAGGGAATGTACGGCAAGCAGGTGTCGGCAGGACAGTCGGTAGACTGGGATCCGTTCCCCACGACTCCTTTCTTCGAGTCGTATGCCGAGATACAGTCGCCGAAGGATGCTTACAAGAGCGTGCTCTCCGACAACGGAGCCAACCAGCCTTTCTTCGACGAGCACGACCAGAGGATGGTTTACGAGGCTGCCAACCGCACGTATACCTACGTAGGAAGCAAGTCGGGACTGAAGGGCGAGATCGACAGCGAGACGGACTGCGGCGGACTGGAGGTTTACCCGGTATTGACATGGGATGATAACTTCGACTCCGACAAGGATGGTATGCCGGACTGGTGGGAGGAGATCATAGGAACGGACAAGAATTCTGCTTCCGGCTACTTCAGCGACTCTAATGCTGATGCCGACGGTGACGGATATACTAATCTCGAGGAATATCTCAACTGGCTGGCGGAACCGCATATCACTATCGCTCCGGGCAATGCCGAGACTGTCAATATAAAGGCGCTCTTCAGAGGATATACGGATGCTCCGCAGTATTCTTACAGTTATGAGGAGAAAAACCTCTCTCTCGCTGTTGCCGACGACTCGCTGCTTACTGTCACCGCCGCTGACGGATACCAGGGTCTGCAGACGATAGCTCTGACCGTGACTGATTCGGAGGGCTCGACGATGACGAGAAATCTGAACGTGGGAGTTACTGCCGCTGTTCCTTCCGCCGGAATCGAGACGGTGAAGGCGATGACGACGGAAATGACACACTTCGCGGTTTATTCGCTCGACGGTAAGATGGTGATGAGCGGCAGCATGGATAATAAGAATATCAACCAACTGCAACTGAATAATCTTGAACAGGGCGTGTATGTGATCAAGACTACAGACAGGAATGGCAAATCGTATTCCTATAAAGCAATAAAGAAATGAAGATCTTAGCTGATCGTAGTCTTATTGAAGTATAAGTTGATCATAGTGAAACAATGTCGGAGGCGCGGAAAACGCCTCCGACATTTGTTTAATTGATGTGCATGGATCCACGCCCCCTTATTCCCTGATCTGCCTGTCGATCTTCAGCGTCTGATCGCAGTAGTCGACGACAGCGGGCCGGTGGGTGATAAATAT
>Ga0065709_1005928_pt1 | contig 64644 bp, 37 predicted proteins | sample Hoacrofraction14_2_FD_59096 | JGI IMG/M metagenome (GOLD analysis project Ga0065709, IMG submission 59096) | Hoatzin crop microbial communities from Cojedes, Venezuela, sample from fiber fraction 14 v1 | ecosystem: Host-associated > Birds > Digestive system > Esophagus > Crop | place: Venezuela...
AACTGGCGTTTCGTTTACAAAAATGCAGTTTTCAATTTACAAACAAGCATCTCGTCTTACAAACTTGCGCCTCGTTTTACAACTCAGCCTCGCCGTCCGTCCGTCCGTCAACTGCAAAATGAAACCTGCCCCAACAAACAATAGAAAATTGTCAAAAAGTTGAAAATGTGGCTACACAGACAATTAAAACTGTGATACAATAGGGTCAGAGGTGATGGATATGGCACGGATGACCCGGAGGAATCACGGGCGGCCAGGGGCGGATGCGGAGAAGCGGACTCACACAGGGAAGGTGATCCGCCGCTACCGGATGGCCGCGGGGATGGATCAGGCGGGCCTGGCGGCATGCCTGGGCGTGAGCAAGACGGCGGTCGGGAACTGGGAATTGGGTCTCAGCCGCCCGGACATGGACACGGTGCCGGCTCTGTGCGAGGCGCTCAGGATGCCGGTGACGGAACTGCTCGGCATGCCCGCGGCGGCCACGCCGACCGCGGAGGAAAAAGCCTTTCTGGACGCGTACCGCGCCCTGAACACATACAACCGGAAGACGGCCGGGATGCTGGTGGACCGTCTTTTATTCCAGCAGGACGCGGAAAAGCAGGACAAGCTCCGCAAAGAATATGTCCGGGTGTATCAGATCAGTGAGTCTGTGTCCGCCGGCGTGGGCGTGCCCATGGAGGATGGAAGCGCGGACATCGTTTACGCCCGGCGGGACGCCGTGCCCGCGGGGGCGGACCGCGTCATGCGCGTGAACGGCGCCAGCATGTCCCCGACCTACCGGGACGGGGATCTGGTATATGTCGACTCCTGTGCGGAGATGCGCTTCGGGCAGATCGGCATCTTTATCGTCAACGGTGAGGCCCTGATCAAAGAGTACCAGCCGGACGGCCTGAAGTCTCACAACCCCAAGTACCCCTCGATTCAGATCAGCGACGGCACGGACGTGCGCTGCCGCGGGCGCGTGCTGGGCCGGGTGGAGGCCGGGGACCTCGCGGACGGCGAGGTGCTGGAGAGCGTCGCCGCGGCATACGAGAACGCAAAGGACGGGGAGGCGGAGCTATGAGCAAGCCAAGCGCCCTGCGCGCCGCCCGGGCGAAGAACATCGAGCGCGTGTACGTCAAGGTCAACTCCGACTTTGACGCCACCGGATATATGCAGCCCAAGTCCATCACGTGGAAGGACGGGCGCACCTTCCGGATTGACGCGGTGAAGGATTTCCGCCCTGCGGCGCTGTACCGCCCCGGGACGGAAGGCGCCTGCTACACGGTGACCATCCGCGGAGAGGAAAAGCACCTCTTCTTCGAGTGGACGAACTCCGCCTTTGCCACCCGCGTGGCCCGGTGGTACGTGGAAGCGCCGGTGACGGAGGAGTAAGCGGACCGGGCGGAGAAATATAAAAACAGCACAAGCAACCGGGACACAAAAGGCAAAACCGGGAGAAAAAGCGACAGCTGCCGCAAAGCGGCAAAAGAAAAAAACGAAAAAAGAGGAAAATAAAGCGGGAAGGAGGGACACGGGACGGAAAAGCAGTATGTCGGCATTGACGCGAAGAGCTTCTATGCCAGCGTGGAATGCGCGGAGCGGCATCTGAACCCGCTGACGACGAACCTCGTCGTGGCGGACGAAAGCCGCACGGATAAAACCATCTGTCTCGCCGTGTCTCCCTCCCTGAAGGCCTGGGGCGTTCCCGGACGCCCCAGGCTTTTTGAAGTGATTCAGAAAATGCGTCAGGTGAACCGGAAACGCCTGCTCGACGGCATCCGGGAGGGGAAGATCGGGTACAACAAAAAGACCGGGAAGCGGGATTTTTCCTCCGTATCCTTTGACGCGGAAGCCATCGCGGCGGACCCGACCTTGCAGGTCGGGTACATCATCGCGCCGCCGAGGATGCGCCTGTATGAGGAATATTCCAGCCGGATTTACGCGACCTATCTGAAATATGTGTCCCCCGAGGATATCGTGGTGTACTCGATTGACGAGGTGTTTATCGACCTGACCCCGTACCTGAAGACCTACGGCATGACGGCGAGAGAACTCACCATGGCGATGATCCGGGATGTGCTGTACAATACCGGGATCACCGCGACCGCGGGCATCGGGACAAACCTGTACCTTGCCAAGGTCGCGATGGACATTGTGGCGAAGAAAGCCCCGCCGGACAAGGACGGCGTCCGCATCGCCGAGCTGAACGAGCGCACCTACCGGGAGAAACTGTGGACGCACCGCCCGCTGACGGACTTCTGGCGCATCGGGCCGGGCATCACCAGAAGACTGGAGCGGATGTACCTGTTCACCATGGGGGATGTCGCAAGGGCGTCCCTTGACCCCATGGAGGAAAAACAGCTGTACAAAGCCTTCGGCGTCAACGCGGAGCTGATCATCGACCACGCCTGGGGCTGGGAACCGGTGACGATCGACATCATTCACGGCTACCGCCCGCAGACGAGCAGCCTGTCCTCCGGGCAGGTGCTGAGCCGCCCATATAAATATGAAGAAGGACGCCTCATCGTCCGGGAGATGATTGAACTCCAGGCCCTCGATTTGGTGAAGAAGGGCTATGTCACCAAGCAGATGGTTCTGCACATCAGCTTTGACCGGGCGAGCCTGGACGGGGAATTCGGACGGCAGTACCGCGGCCCCCTCGCGCGCGACCACTACGGGCGCCTCGTGCCCGCGCACGCTCACGGCACGGCGAATCTGGATCATTACACGGCGTCCGCGAAGACCATCTCCAAAGCTGTCCTGAAGCTGTATGAAGAGATCGTGGATCCGGATCTCCTGATCCGCCGGGTGAATATCACGGCGAGCAATATGATACCGGAAACCGAGATCCCGCCGCCCGCGCCGCGCCAACTGGACATGTTTACGGACGACGCGGAGATCCGCGCGAGGGAAGCAAAGGAGCGCGCGGAAGAAGAAAAGGAGAAGAAACTGCAGAAGGTAACGATCAAATTGCAGGAGAAATACGGGAAGAACATCATGCTCAAGGGCATGAACCTTCTGGAGGGCGGTACGACGATTGAGCGCAACAGCCAGATCGGCGGACACCGCGCCGGGGAAGACTGAAGACAAGCAAAGAGAAGCACCAAAAACATTGACAGAGACATGAAAGAGAAACATACAAGGAAACAGGCAGGGAAACACGAGAATAACAAGAGAGAACAATACTCAAATATTGCTGAAAATCAGGCAAAAATTGCGGATGGAGGGAAAATACTCACCATCCGCAATTTTTAATGAAAAACAGAGCAATAATTGAGAACTAATGATTCGGACGATCTGGTCGGAAATTCAACCACGCTTTACCACTAAAGGAACCCGAAAAATTACTAAAAATTAACAAATTGATGTTTTTCAACCTTGGAAAAGCTATGAAAACACAGCATATTGTGGCGTTGAAAAGGGCTTTTCAATTCTTGCGTTTTGTGTTAAGATATTCATGTAAAACTGGGTCAATGGGTGAAGTGTATCCATTTGCCCGGGTATTGATATAGCTGTACCCGTATGGCGGGTGAAAACTTACGATTATAATAAGGAAAGAAAGGAGATGATCCGCGTGACGCGGTGGATGAGCCCGGGGCGAAAAGCCAGGGAACAGATTCCGTTTGAGCTTCCGGTCAGGCCGGGGATGCGGGTCAGCTCCCCGCCGGGAAGATCACGGCGAATGCCGGAAGATCCTCCGGACATCTTCTTACGAACACTTACGGCGCCGCCGGGCGCCTGAATTTCCGCTCAAGTGAGCGACAGTCGGAATATCCTCACGACATATATGAAGGATGGAGTAGAAACATGAAGTACTATCTGAAGAAACTGGTTTCCATGCTGTGCGCGATTATGATGATGTTCAGCAGCCTGCCTGTGACATCTTTCGCGGAGAGCGCGGACACAACCGTGGCGGAAGCCACCGAGATCCCGCTGCCGGTCATCCCGGTGGACGGGGAACTGAAGGTGAACGGATCTTACTCCGGTAAGATTTCCGCCAACGGCGTGTCGATGGTCCGCCTGACCGTCGGCAGTTCCCAGAATCTGAACATGACCGTGACGGGAATGTCCGTCTGGGCGGATGTTCAGAATGAGAGCACGAACAAGAGAAACCGTTTCGTGTCAGAGAACGGAGAACTCCACGCGACCTTCTCCGCTCAGGCCGGGACCTATCTGCTGACCTTCGGCGCCCTGAACTCCGGATCCTCCGGCAGCTTCAAGGTGACCGTGGACAACAAGCAGATCACGGAGCCCACCGAAGCCCCGACGGAAGAGCCGACTGCGGAGCCGGTGGTCGAGGACGTCGTTGAGGCAGCTGAAGAAGTGGTCGAAGAAGTGGCTGAGGCCGTTGAAGAAGCTGTCGAGGAAATCGCCGAAGAAGTGACTGGCGAATCCGAAGAAGAAGCCGAAACCGCCGAAACCGTTGAAAACAAAGAGGTTGCGGGCGATGAGGCGGAAGCTGACGAAGATGCGGATGTCGAAAATCGCGCTGAGAGCGTCGCAAGCGAGGATGAGGTGAGGGATTCTGCCTCTGAGGAAGCTGAGAACGCAAATGAGGGCGAAATTGAAGAGGGCGAAGAATCTGAGGAAGACGCGGATGCCGAAGAAACCGAAGAAGGCGACGAGCTGACCGAGGAAGAAGTCGAAGAAACCGAAGAAGGCGAAGAGCTGACCGAGGAAGAAGTCGAAGAGACTGAAGAAGGCGAAGAGCTGACCGAGGAAGAAGTCGAAGAGACTGAAGAAGAACAGACCGAGGTCGATGAAGGCGAAAATTCTCTCGTTGAAGAGACTGAGGAAGAATCCGCCGAAACCGATGCCACAACGCCTGCGGAAGAACAGACCGAAGTCAATAATGAAGAAGTGACGGCTGAACCCGAAGTAACGGCTGAGCCGATTGCTGACGCGAATGCGGATATTTCTGCTGAACCTTCTATTAATGAAACGGAAGAAGTCACCGCTGAACCCGAAGTGACCGAGGAGCCGACGGAAGAAGCGACTGCTGAACCCGAAGTGACCGAGGAACCCACGGAAGAAGTCACGACTGAACCCGAAGTGACCGAGGAACCCACGGAAGAAGTCACGACTGAACCCGAAGTGACTGAAGAGCCCACGGAAGAAGCCACGACTGAACCCGAAGTGACCGAGGAACCGACCGAAGAAGTCACGATTGAACCCGAAGTGACCGAGGAACCGACCGAAGAAGTCACGACTGAACCCGAAGTGACCGAGGAACCGACCGAAGAAGTCACGATCGAACCCACGGATGAAGTGACGGAAGAACCCACCGAAGAGCCGCTGACTGTGGAAGGCCCCGCGATCATTTATGACGCGAACGGCGATCAGGTTTCTTCCTATACGACGGTTCTGACCGGCGAGGATTATGATAACGCCGTCAGCCTGATTGAATCTTTGAACGCGCCCGCGTTCAACGCGTTCAATCTGATGGGTGCCGGGAAACAGTCTTTGAGTTTGGACGACGCGACCGAGACCAAGTACATCGTTCTGGACATCAGCACGGATGCGGCGTCTGAGTCTTACACCGTCAATGTCGATCTGGACGACGCGGTCACCGGTTATGATTACAAGCTGTATCATATTGAAGACGGTGTCGCGACGGATATTACCGAAGCGTCCAACCTGCCGGATGGCGAAGCGACGGTGGAAGGCTTCACCTTCACGACGAATGGCTTCAGCACCTATGTTCTGAGCTACACGGTCGATGTTGAATATACGGATCCGGTGACCGGCGAGACCTACAAGTGGTCCTATCCGGGCCGCGGAACCTATGCCGTTTCGGATCTGCTTTCTCAGGTCGGGATTTCCGGCACGATTGAAGACGCGGCTCTGGTCCGCACCAACGACGTCGGCGGCGCGTCCGACGCGTTGTATCTGGTGCAGGAGAATGGGGAGTACGCCCTGAAGAGCGACTCCGCCTTCCAGGATACCTTTGAACTGACTGTGACCGTGGACAATGTGATTTACACATTTGTCATCACGGATGATGCCACGACCACTTCCAGCAATGGCAGTGATTTCCTTAAGAGTGTTACGGTTATCGGGCCTTCCAAGGACAGCAGCGGCAATTATGTTGTCAAATCCGGACAAAGTTATAATGTTAATCTGACGTTTGAGGAAGGCGGAAGCCAGGGCACGCAGATGGCTGATACATTTACATATCAGCTGCCTTCCGGGTTGATTACCCCTGCAACAAGTCAGCAGTACACGCTTTCCATCGACACCGGTAACGGTGTGTATGAAGTCGATTATACCATGACTGTGTCTGATACGGGGCTGGTGACAATTGCATTTGACACCACAGATCCGGATTATTGGGCTTTTCAGGCGGCCAACGATGTGACCATTAACGCAAGCATTGGCGTGCAGTTTGACGGTTCTACCAAGAGTTACGACTTTGGCGGAGCCGGCGATATTACCGTTGATTATGACGATACTCCCGGCGTGGCTGTTGCAAAGACATCCACTTATGATGAAAGCACCGGCACAATCACTTATACGGTTAAAGTGACCGCGAGCAAAAATCCGACCAATATTGCTATTTCCGACGTGTTCAATCAGGCCGGAAACGGTCTGACTCTGAATACGGGTTCGGTGACCGTTGATCCTTCCGGTAAAGTGGTTTTTGAGTCTACGGATACTTCCGGTTTCAAAGCTAAGATTGACTCCATGTCTGACGGTGAGGTGATTACCTTTACCTATACCGGCAAGGTGGATCAGAGCACAACAAAATATTATCAGGGTGCGGATAATACCTTTACCGCTACGCCTAATAACGGTGGTTCCGGAAGCGGTCAGACTCAGTTCAATCATGATTATCGGCCGAATCTGAACAAAAACGGGACTTTGAATTCCGCCGGGGACAGCGCGACCTGGACGATTACGTATAACGATAATTACGCCGGAAGCGTTGGCGGCAACACGATTACTGATAAATTTGACTCTTCCGCGACTCCTTATCTGACTTATAGTGGCAGCGGGATTACCGTTCTTGTGTATGACCAGAATGGGAATCAGATTGACAGCCGTAATGTTCCCTGGAAGGATGTCGGGGTAACCGATACAGACAGCGCGACCCAATGGACCTATAATATTCCTGATTCCGATGGGAATTACAAGTATGTGATCAGCTATACCACGGATGTGGATAACAGCAGCGCGCTGGCGGCGACTCAGGCGAAGAATAATGTCGGCGATAACGGCGGCAAACAGGGCTCGTCTTATGTTGATATTTCCGTGCCGACAGGAAATGAAGGCGCGGCTCTGGAAAAGATTGTCGACACTTATGATGAAAATTATATTACCTGGCAGCTAACGATTACCGTACCCGCCAATGGTCTTGATTATGCGGTGATCAAGGATCAGATTCCGAACATTAACGGACAGACCGGATACAAGGATACATTCTCCGAGATTGTCTCTGTGACCGGCTTGCAGGATGGTGAAAAATATACTTATGACGTTAAAGACGATACAGTAGCCGGTGGTTATGAGTATCCTCAGTATCTTTGGATTTACTTTACCAAGGATGGTTCGACGCAGGGCCTCCAGAAGAGTTCTTCCGGCGCTGCGCGTCAGATTGTGGTCAAGGTTAAGACGAAAGTAAATTCTGAGTGGTATAATAATAAGCCTGATGTAGACCACATGAACTACGCTACCTACTACGCCAACAGCATGACGTTTAAGGACGAAGCTAATGTAAACTATGTACAAACTTCTGTCACGAAGACTGCGTCAACGCCTTCTGTTTATTCTGAATACGTTGAAGGCAAGGAAGTGAAGTATTATAAAGTCACATATGAGGTTCTGATTACCGCTCCGACCTCTGATCCGATTGTGATTACAGATAGCTTTAATGCTGCTTTTACAATGCTTTCTACGGCTTATACCTGGGATACCCAGGGAAAATTGCGCGGGCAATCGGACACATATAATAACTATAACAATGTTGCATCGGTAAAGGGAACGTTTACATCCGGAAGTAATACTCTTATTACAGAGGATAACAAGGGAACACTTGAAATTAAAGATCATACGTTTACCGCGACATTTACCGGCGATGCTCTGCCCAAGGATTCCAACGGAAATCTTTATCCTTCTTATAAGGTGAGCTATGACCTGATTGCCCCTCTGGACAAAGTTCAGGCGGATGCTATTAATAATAACGGCAGTATTAATTATAAAAATACAGTTACATACGATAAGTATTCTGATGACGCGACGGTCACTTATGATTTCCCCGGCGTCACCAAGAGCGTGGCGACTGTAACAAAGAATAACGTAACGTATCACAGATATACCATCGTGTTCAATGAGAATGCGCTTGAATTGAACGGCGGAAACGCGATGGATCTGGAGGACGTTTCCACCAATCTTTCGATTGACTATACATCCATTACGGTTGAACCTGCTGAGGTCACCTATAATCGTTCCGGTGACAAGCTGACCTTCAATGTGCCCGACAAGACCAAGGTTACGATTACCTACGACGCTCGTGTTGTCGGGACCAGCGGACAGAGCGTAACGGCGACCAATACGGCCAAGGTGAAGGGCTACAGCGCCACGACGACTGTGACGGAAACCATTACGACCGACAGTTCAGGTTCCGGTACTGTAAAGAAGTTGAATCTTCTGAAGTATGATTCCGCTTACATGAGCACCCGGCTTTCCGGCGCTGTGTTCGAAGTCTATTATGACCAGGCGCTGACAAACAAGATTGATACGATTACGACCGGAACAGATGGTACAGCTACCATTACCGGCGGGACGAATGGCCTTGACTGGGATCATACCTACTATGTCAAAGAAGTGACCGCGCCTAAGGGATATGAACTTGATAAGACCATTTATCAGTTTACGATTGGCAAAAAGGGCGCGGATTACACCAAGTATATCTATCTGAATAATGATACATTGACCTGGGCCAACACTAAGACCCCTGTCAATACCTACCTCCAGCTGAAGGGCACGAAGACCCTGAGCGGGATGACGCTGACGGCCGGACAGTTCTCGTTTGTACTGACCAACAGCGCTGACGCGACGGATACCTACACCTCGAGCATTGACGCGGCGGGGGATTACAGCTTCAGCCTGACCTATGAGCTGGATGACTTGCTGGTAGAGGTCAACGGTAATCCGACCTATCCGGACAAGACTTATACCTACACCCTGGCGGAAGTCATTCCGGAGGGCGCCGTGAAGAATTCCGACGGCAAGTATGTGTATAACGATGTCGTGTATGACGACGAAGTTTATACGCTGAGCGTGACGGTTTCTTATGATTCGACAAATGACAAGATGAGCGCGACCGCGACCCTGACGGATTCCGCGGGCACGCAAATCGCGACCGGCACTACGGACAGCACGACGAACACCCTGATCATTGCCGGCGCGGCGTTTGAAAACCAGCCGGATGTCACGGATGTTCCTCTGACCAAGGTCTGGGAAGACAACAACAACGCGGCGGGCATGCGGCCGGCGGTCAAGTTCAGCATTACCGGTACGTATACCAAGACGACTACGACCACCGCGACGGACGGGTCTACGACCACCAGCAGTGTCACCAAGGATACCACGGGATATGAAACCCTGCTGGCCGACAAGTATCTGAGCGCGGACAGCACGACTCTGGATCTGAAGTGGACGAATCTGCCGAAGTCCATTGACGGGAATACCGTGACATGGACGGTGACGGAAGACGCTTATGCTTATTCTGTCAAGAGCGCGAGCGCGACGACCGATGCGGATAAGTATGCCATCATGGTGGACGATGCCGGGAATAAGGTGACGCTCGAGTCCCTGGGATACAAGACATATACCCTCGGCGACATGGATGAGGGCTTCACCTTCACCAACGCGTACAACGCGAAGAAGTATTGCATCGCTGTGACCAAGACCTGGGACGATGACAATAACCGCGACGGCGTGCGGCCGGACAAGATCTATGTTGAGCTGCGGAAGTATGATGCCGGCACAACGGATTATCGCAAGTACACCGTGGTGGCGACGGATGTCGAGCTGAATGAAGCGAACGGCTGGACCGCGATGGTCAAGGGTGTTGATAAGGTTGACGCGAACGGCGATCCGTATGAGTATCGCTGGATTGAGTATGTCAAGGACGCCAGCGGCAACAAGATTTACGCCTATGACACTTATGAGGATATCAATAAGGATACCAAGCCGACGCTGAAGTATTACAATGATTCCGATGTTCTGACTACGGGCACGAATCCGAAATTCACTGCCGAGACGGGTTACACGGCTTCCGAGCTGGAGCTCATCGACGTGAAGGAACAGACCGAGACCGATGAGAGCGGAACCTATATCCTCTACACCTATCTGACGAAGATCACCAACAGCTACACGCCCAAGAAGGTCACCATTGAAGCGACCAAGACCTGGGATGACGGCGATCTTGCGGATTATATTACCACTCATGAAGATGTGACCTTCCTGCTCAAGGGCTGGTACGAAGTGACGACGACGGATGCCGCCGGGAAGAGCACGACGACCAAGTACTATGTGACGGAGAGTGATATCACCGATCCGGAGCAGACGATTGCCGCGGGCGCGACGGGGGACGGTCTGACCGTCAAGTGGGAAAACCTGCCCATGTACTACGAGGGCAACCTGATCCACTACGAAGTGGAAGAAATCAATGTGGCGACCGGATACACCGTCAGCTATACGCAGATTGACTACACGCTGAACGATGACGGCACGGTCAAGGGTTATACTTATAACACGAAGACCGGTGACGCGATCGGCAGCGTGGCTGTGACCAATACGCTGAATGTGACAAAGGTCGAAGCCACGAAGAAGTGGGAAGACAATAACAACCAGGACGGCAAGCGCACGTATGTGAAGTTCACCATTCACGGCGAGTATACCGTGACTGAAACCACCACGGCGGCTGATGGAACCGAGACCAAGACCCCCAAGACCGTGAAGGTGGATAACACCACGACGGGCTATGAGACGTTGCTGGCGGACAAGTACACGGACGGCGAGACCGTGGAGTGGAAGAATCTGCCGGTCGTGATTGACGGGCATGAGGTCACCTGGTATGTCGAGGAAGACGAGTACGCCTATGAAGTGGAGAACGCGTCCGCGACGACGGATGCTGACAAGTACGCCGTCATGACGAATGACGACGGCGATGATCTGACGCTGGCGGAACTGGGCTATACCAAGGTTGTCAGCGGCAATGACGAAGACGGCTATACTATTTATAACATTCATACTCCGGCGAAGTTCTGCATCGCCATCAAGAAGACCTGGGACGACAATGACAACGCGATGGGAACCCGGCCGGAAGACCTGTATGTCGCAGTGATCGGTACGCTGGTTGATGAGACGACGGGCGAAGCCATTAAGGACAACAACGGCAACCCGATCGTTGTGCACGTCGGTGAGAAGTTGCCGCTGGATGAAAGCACCCAGTGGACCGCGATGGCCCGCGCGCTGCCGAAGTATACGGATGAGGGCGACCTGATCAAGTATACCTGGTACGAGCTGACCAATAAGGACGGCAACGTGTACTACGGCGCGGGCGAGAAGCCTTTCACCGTCGGATCCGGTACCTATGCCACGAAATTGAACGGCTCTACCGATGTGCAGGTCAAGAACTACGACACAAATCTCGAAGAGGGCGTGGTTGTGTTCGCGGAGACGCTGGCCGCGTACAATATCGCGCTGACCAAGCTGTATAGCGCGAAAGACGCGGACGGCAATATGCCGATTTATACCTACGACCTGAAGAACACGCTGATCACGACGGAAGTGAAGGTGGATGTCAGCAAGGAAGTGACCGGCAACACCTCTCATACCAGCTATAATAAGGATGAGGACTTCACATTCACGATCACCCCGATCGGCGAGCTGGTGCTGGACGATCAGGGAACCGATGACACTTCCGACGATGAGTGGAAGATTCAGAGCGGCAATATTCCGATGCCGTCTGAGACCACCGTCACTGCCAAGGCGGGCGGACAGGTTGACTTCGGGAATATCACCTTCTACAAGTCCGGCAGTTATGTGAACGACGAATATGTGAACCCCGGTGTCTATTATTACAAGATTACAGAAACCCCCGGTCAGACCACCGGCATGAGCTACTCCGACAAGGTGTGGTATGTGCGTCTGGTTGTGACCCGCGACGATGATACTGACGCAGATGGCGAGGTCACGCATTCCGGCTTTACCGCGACCTATACCATCAGCGAAGTGGATTCGAAGAACAAGGGTTATGACGACACCAAGAAGAGCGGGTCGCTTGACAAGCTCGACGCGATTCCGCTGCTGGACAATAAGGGCAATGAGGTTACATATTCGACCGACAAGCAGTCCGGCGATATCGAGGCTAAGTTTACGAATACCTTCAAGTCCGTGGACGCGCAACCTGAAGTCGGGAAGACCGTGACGGCTGTCAATACGGACGCGGATCATATCCCGGATACGACCTTCACCTTCACGATCACGGCGGATCCCGCGACGGACAGTGATGGTGATGCGGTTCCGATGCCGACCAAGGACGGCGTGGTTGAGGATACCGTGACCATTGAGTGGAAGAACGGCGCGCTGACCGCAACCACTGCGGCCTTCGAGAATATCACCTTCACCAAGGCCGGCACATACACCTATAAGATCATCGAGTCCGCGACGGACACCACCGGCGCGTGGACCTTCTCCAAGGATGTGGATTATGTCCTCGTGACGATTAAGGTGACCGACAATGGCGATAAGGGTCTGAGCGCCGGGAAGCCGACCTACGCGCTGTACAAGGATGAGACTGAGTTCAAGAGTGACAGCAACGTCATTGAGAATGTGTATGCTCTCGGTTCCCTGGAAGTGACCAAGAAGGTCACCGGGGACATCACGATGGACGAGCTGAAGAGCAAGACCTTCTATGTGACCGTGACGAATAAGGACGGCGATTATGTCGGCACCGACGGCACGATCATCCCGGCGGGCGAGCTGACCAAGGCGCTGGTGCAGCTGAATAAGCCGACCGCGCTGAATACTTCCAGCAAGGAAGTGGTCTGGAAGAACCTGTTGCCGGGTACGTACACAGTGACCGAGTTTGATGAGAACCTGAATGTGCTCGGGTACACGCTGGCGATCTCGTACGACAAAGACGCGAAGGCCACCGTGACCAACACCATCAAGGAGACGACCGACGCGAGCGGCAATACGACCAAGACGGTTGAGCCCGCTGAAGTTGAAGTGGTCAACAATTACACTCGCAACACCAAGGCGAGCGAGATGATCAAGGTCTGGATTGATAGCAGCAATAAGTACAGCACGCGCCCGACTGATGGGCTGAAGGTCAAGCTGTACGCGAATAACGTGGCGGTGACAGAGGGCGAGTTCACCCTCAGCGCTGCCGAGGCTGCCAAGGACAAGCAGACCAAGACGGTTAAAGTGAACGGGCTTGAGGTTACCATTGAGTATACCGTGGCCGCGAGCGGCGACACATGGAAGATCAACGTGACAGGGCTCCCGGTGTATGTCAAGGAGCTGGAGCAGACCTACACCTGGTTGGAAGAGATTCCCGCCAACTATGAGCTGACCAAGATTGAGGTGGGCACTGACACCGTCACTTATACCAATACATATACACCTGAAGACGAAAAGACCGACGCGACAGTGCTGAAGGTCTGGAAGGGCGACACCGAGTCGGATCGTCCGGACAGCCTGACGGTGACCCTGATTGGCGAGACGACCGCCACCGATGGCACGAAGACCATTGTGTCCGCGGAAGCGTATACGCTGAGCGCGAGCGACAACTGGATGAAGATCGTGACCAATCTGCACGCGAAGAGCGGCGATGATACGATCAGCTACCGCTGGATTGAAGGCACGGTCACGAAGAACGCGGACGGCAGCTTTGGCGATCCGACTGTCACTGTTCCCGAAGGCTATACGCTGACGGGCCCTGTGACCAACGGCAAGGTGACGACCATCACCAACGAACTGATCAAGACCACGGCCGAGCTGAAGGCCACCAAGGTCCTGATCGGCAACACCGCGGATGCTCCGGATGAGACGTATATTTTCGAGCTGACCGCGGTGACCAAGGGCGCACCGATGCCCGCGGAGACCGTGAAGTACCTGAAGAAGAACGATACGGTCACCTTCGTCAACATCACCTATACCAAGGCCGGTACGTATATCTACATGATCAAAGAAGTGAAGAACTCCACGAAGAACATGGAATATGACGTGACCGGGGCGAAGTACGCGCAGGTGGTTGTGACCGAGAGCACGGACAAAGACGGCAACAAGACTCTGACTCCCAACGTGACCTACGGCACCTATGAGAACGAGAAATTCACGGCTGTGACAGACGACAAGGGAACGGAGCAGTCCGCGATGATCGTGACGAACAAGTACCGCGTGGTCGAGGCGCAGCTGGACATCACCAAGCAGCTGGACGGTTATGAATATGCTCCGAGCGAGACGTATATCTTCGACCTGACCGCGGGTACGACGACAGCGAAGGACGCGAAAGGGAACACTCTGACTGTGCCGATGCCCGAAGACAGTCCGAGCAGCCAGACCGTGTATGTGACGCTGCAGGCCGGTACCAAGGGCGGAGACAAGGATGCTACCGCGACATGGGGCAAGATCACCTTCACTGAAGCCGGTACATACACCTATACGATTACCGAGAAGAAGGACGAGAAGAAGACCGAGGGCATGACCTATAACACGACCCCGGTGACCGCGACGGTAATCGTTGCCGAGAAGGATGGCGCGCTGTACATTGATGATATCAGCTACACCACGCAGACGAATTTGACCGGCACCACTCAGGATGATGAGAAGGATGTCAAGACCGGTCTGATTATCAACACCTATAAGGTGCCGGAAGGCACAGCGACCCCGAGCGTGGAGAAGAAGGTGCTCGGCAACGACAAGGATGACACCTATGTCGGTACCGAGAAGTTCGAGTTCACGCTGAAGGCGGTGGAAACGGACGCTAAGGACGAGAATGATAAAGCCGTCGAAGTCCCGATGCCTACGGATACCACGCTGAAGCTAGAAGCAAACCAGGCGGCGAACTTCGGAACGATCACCTACAAGTATCCGGGAACGTATTACTATACGATTCAGGAATCCACGGGCGAGACCGAGGGCATGGTGTATGACAAGACCCTGTACTATGTGATCGTCAAGGTGGAGGCGCAGAAGGACGGCGAGCCGCTGAAGACCACCGTGACCTATGGCACTGACAAGAACGGTGAGGACACCAGCCTGACTGTGACGAACGCGTATCACGAGACCGAGGCGGTCATTGAAGTGATTAAGAAGATCACCGGCACCGACGCGGCCAAGGCGGCGGCGCCGACCGAGACCTTCAAGTTCCGGCTGACGGGCGTGAGCGCGAAGGTGTCCGACGCGGATGACGCGGCAGACATTACGGACGCGGACGGCAAGGCGATCGCTGTCCCGATGCCCAAGAATGGCCAGACGGAAGTCTCCATCGAAGTGACGAAGGGCGAGATCACAGACAGCGCCAAGTTCAATGAGATCACCTACCACTACGACGGTGTGTACACCTACACCCTGACGGAAGTGGAGCCGACGACCAAGACGCCGGGCATGACCTATGATACGACCCCGGTGACCGTGACCGTGACCGTCACGGAGGATTCGACCACCCGGAAGCTGAAGGTGGATAAAATCGCATACTCCGCTGACAACACCTTCGAGAATAAGTATGAGCTTGGCAGCCTGAAGGTGACCAAGGAAGTGACTCTGGACGGGAAGGACACGACCGACAGCATGCTGACGGGCAAGGTCTTCCAGATCGCGATCAAGAATGGTACCAACTACTACGATACCAATGGTACCGTGGTGAGCGAGAAAAACAAGTGGGTTGACATCTCGCATAAAGGAGAAGTGACCTGGTCTAACTTGCCGGAAGGCACGTACACCATTGAAGAGCGTGACGGGGATGCCGTGAAGGTCATCGGGTATACCTTCGTCTCCAAGACGATCAAGGGCGATGCCACGACGGACAAAGACGGCAATACCACCTACGCTGAGACCGTGTTTGTGAAGGCCGGCGGTGATACCGCGAGCGCGTCCATCATCAACGACTATACGCGCACGCCGGTGTCCGCGCAGATGAACAAGAAGTGGGACGACAACAACAATACCGCGAACAGCCGTCCGAAGACCCTGGTTGTGACTCTGTACGCGAACAACAAGAGCGTCCAGGCATTCACGATTGACATCAACAACCTGCACTCCGCGGATAATCCGGACGAGCAGAAGCTGACCGTGAATGGGGAAGATGTCACGGTCAAGGTCACCACGACCGCGAGCGGCAACGACTGGTCCATCAAGGTGGAAGGTCTGCCGGAATACGTCAGTGGCGTGGAGCAGACCTACACCTGGATTGAAACGATTCCGACGAATTACGTGATCAAGGAAGGCGGCATCTCGCTGTCTGAGACTGATGGCGTAATCACATACATTAACTCTTACGAACCGAATAATACCAAGACTGACGCGGCTGTGTTGAAGGTCTGGGACGATGATGACAACCGTGACGGCAAGCGGCCGGCGAGCGTCAAGGTGACTCTGACGGCGACCTCCAAGGACACGAATGACAAAGACATCGTCGAGAAAATCGACACCTATACGCTGGATGCCAACAATAACTGGATGCAGCTTGTGACCGGTCTGGATACGCTGAACGAGTACGGAAAGACGATTACCTACAGCTGGACTGAAGTCGGCACCACGACCGATAAGACGACCGGCACGATTACGCTGAATGGCACCGAGTATACCGTGGTGTATGACGCGAACGCGACGGACGCCGCGGGCAAGGTTACGACGATCACCAACAAGTACGAGCCTGAAAAGATCCAGGTCGTGGCGGAGAAGGAATGGGACGACAAGGGTAATACTTACAACACTCGTCCGGAATCCATCACCTTCACGCTGGTCGGGACGTACACCGACGCGAATGGGAACACCTATAAGGTGGTTGACATCAAGAACGCCACTAAGTCGGTTACGAAAGATGACAATTGGACGGCGACATGGACGGATCTGTACAAGTACTACGACGGGAAGGAAATCGAGTACACGGTCGAGGAAGCGACGGTCGACGGATATACCACGACCATCGGCGATTTGACCGGACCGACGTATGACGAGACCAAAGATCCGGACCATGAGACCCCGATCTACACCGTCAAGGTGACCAATAAGATGGACACCGGCAAGCTGGAAGTGAACAAGGAACTGTTCATTGACAACGCGCAGAATACCAAGGGCGAGCATACCTTCTATGTGACCATTGCGTATAACGATGGTAAGACGACCTGGTATGTGACGAGCGCGGGCGAATTGGTGAAGGACGCGCAGTATCTCGAGATCACTTCCGCGAAGGCGCTGAGCTTCGAAGGTCTGCCGGTTGGAACCTATACCATCAATGAGTATATGGATACCAAGGAAACGGCTGTCGGCAACTACGAGAGCCTGACCTTCATCGGCACGCTGTCTCAGACGAAAGACACTGCTGAAGTAGAGAAGGATGCGACGGCGACGGCGACCGTCCGGAACGTGTACACCACGGGCAAGTATTGCATCGCGGTGACCAAGGACTGGGTGGTCACGCTGTATGACAGTGACACGAACAAGAATGTCAAGTACAGCCTGAATGACTACAATTACAATACTGTACCTTCCAAGCTGACGGTGAAGCTGCAGCGGAAGCTGGTGACCGAGGCTGACGAGGACGAGGAAGGCAACTCCAACTGGAAGGACGTGGAAGGTCAGACCAAGATCGAGCTGACTGCCAATAACCACTGGACGTATGTGGCGATCGGCATGGAGCAGATGAACGATCAGGGCGTCCGCTATGAGTATCAGTGGGTTGAGACGCCCGTGTCCGGCTGGAAGGAAGGCGCGAAGAAGAACGTCGAGACCATCGAGAAGACGGAATCCGACGGAACAACTGCCACGCTGGTTGTGCTGACGAAGCTGACCAACAGTGCGCTGGATGTCGAGATCCCGGTGAAGAAGACCGTGACCGGCAACACTTATGACGGTGACGAAGAATTCGAGATGGTCCTGACCAAGGGCGATGTGACGCTGACTGACCCGACGAAAGACAAGGACACCTCCGTGATCAAGACCGACACGGTCAAGATCAAGAAGGACGCGACCGGCAAGTTCCTCGTGACCGGCATCAGCGCGCCCGGTACCTACACCTTCAAGGTGAAGGAAACCGTACCGAGCACCAAGACCACCGGCATGACCTATGACGAGGACGAGAAGACCGTGACGGTCGTGGTCGGCTGGAACGATGAAGAAGAAGGCGATCCGGAAGTCACTAAGGCGACTTATCTGATTGTCAAGAGCATCACCGTGGATGACGGTGAACAGGACGGTGTTGCCACTGCATCCGACAAGCTGGTCGATGTGTATAACATCTACAAGCTGACGACGGCGCAGCCGGAAGTCACCAAGGAAGTGGAAGTCAACGGCATTGACAAGAAGTTCGTGAATGACGCGACCTTCGAATTCACGATCGAGGGATATTCCGCGAAGGACACCGACAACAAAGATATCAGCCCGATTCCGGTGCCCGCGACTGACGCCACCGTGACCCTTAAGTATGAGGATGGCACGCTGTCCGACACCACTGCGAAGTTCGGCGAGATTACCTATACGCAGGCCGGTACCTACGTCTACAAGATCACTGAAGCGGACGGCGGCGTGGCTGACTGGAAGTATTCCGAGAATGTGGATTACATCCTGGCGACCATCAAGGTGAACGAGAAGGATAACGCTCTGACGGCTGAGGCTCCGACCTATGTCGGTTACAAGCTGAATGAGACGACCAGCGAGTATGAAGAAGTGACGGATAATGGTAACAAGATCCAGAACATCTTCAACCTCGGTAAACTGGAAGTCACCAAGACGGTCAAGGGAGGCGCGAACACCGATGTGGAGACGGATGTCGACGAGAACGGTACGGCGCTGGAGAAGAAGGTCTTCTACATCACGGTGGATGACGGTACGAACTACTATGGTACCACCGGTGATAAGATCCCGATGAGTGCGCTGACTAAGGCTTTGGTACAGATTCAGGTTAGCACTCCGGTTACCTTCGAGAACCTGCCCGAGGGCACGTACAACGTGACTGAGTGGAAGGATGACGCGGAAGTCCTCGGTTACACGCTGACGGTAGCGAGCAAGGGGACTTCCAAGACGCTGAATGACGACGACACTGTGAAAACTGAAAATGTCAGCTCCACCACGGAGAAGGAGAAGTTGAGTGTCGGCGTCGTGGGCGGCGAAACCTCCACGGACGCGATCACGAATACCTACACGCGGAAGGTTGTTACGACCACGGTGACCAAGAAGTGGGACGACGCGAGCAACGCGGCCGGACTGCGGCCTGAGACCGTGACGATGAACCTGTATGCCAATAACAAGGAGACGGGTATCAGCGTGAAACTGGCCGGTACGGACGCGACCAAGGTTGAATTGGTCAAACCTTCTACGGACAATGAATACTCCAAGAATGTGACCGCGAAGTTCTCCGATGACGGTCTGAGCGCGACGCTGAGCAATCTGCCTGAGTATATCCAGGGTGTGAAGCAGACTTACACCTGGGTCGAAGCATCGATCGCGAACTATACCATCTCCGAGTATACGGTGAGCGACGGAACATATTTCTTCGAGAACAAGTATGAACCGGATAAGATGTGCCTGGCCGTGCTGAAGGTCTGGGACGACGACAACAACCGCGACGGCAAGCGTCCGACGAGCGTGACGGTCCATCTGCAGAAGAGCCTGGACGGCGGAAATACCTGGGAGACCGGCTATGTCAGCTTCAAGACTGAAGCCAAAGGCACCGCGTCCGATTCCGCTACGCTGTCTGAAAGCAACAACTGGACCGTGATGGCTCTGGGTGTCGCGACGACCGAAAAGGGCAATGCGGTCACGTATCGCTGGGTGGAAGATGTTCCGAGCGGATACACGCTGGTTGACGGTGAAGGCAACGAAATCACCGAAAAGGCTGTGAGTGCGAATCAGGATAGCACCCGCGTGGCGAGCCTGACCAACAAGTACGAGCCTGAAACCATGACGGTCAAGGCGACCAAGGTCTGGAATGATAACGAGAATCAGGATGGACTGCGGAAGGCTGTTCAGGTCAAGCTGGTCGCGAAGGTGAACGGGGAAGAAATTTCCGTGGAGAATGTCACCGAGTATGAAGTGACTTACAAGGACAGCGTGCAGCCGCTGACGACGGAAAGCCCGAACTCCGTGATCTGGGATAACCTGTATGTGTACTTCGGCGGTCAGAAGATCGACTACTCTGTGGTCGAAGTGGAAGTGCCGGATGGGTACACTGCGAAGTACTATGAGAGCTACGACGAGACCAAGAAGACCTTCGGTGACGAAGTCTCGACGGGCAAGCTGACGTACAACGAAAAGACCAAGACATGGGAGATCGCGATTGAGAACGTCCATGAGCCTGAGAAGATCGATGTCAAGGTCATCAAGGTCTGGGACGACGCGGACAACCAGGACGGCAAGCGTCCGGACAGCGTCATGGTGACGCTGAAGGCGGACGACGAGACTGCGAAGGACGCGGATGGTAATGAGCTGACCGCGACCCTGAGCGATGACAACAGTTGGGCGAATACCTGGACCGGTCTGGATAAGTACAAGGCTGGCGAGGAAATCGAGTACACCGTCGAGGAAGACGAAGTCGCGGAGTACACTTCCGACATCGGCGACCACCTGACCTACAACGAAGATGACAAGGTCTGGGAGATCGAAGTTACCAACACGCATGTGCCGGAGAAGACCGAGGTCACCGTGACCAAGGTCTGGGATGACAATAACAATCAGGACGGCAAGCGGCCCAGCCTGGTGGAAGTCACCCTGAAGGCGGATGGAACCGAAGTTGAGTCCGTGGTCCTGTACGATGGAAACTGGACCAAGACCTGGACGGATCTGGATGTGTACAAGGCCGGTAAGGAAATTACCTACACTGTTGAAGAAAAGACCGTTCCGAAGGACTATACCGCGAGCTATTACAAGGATGCGGATACGTCCAAGGATGCGAACAAGGTCGCTGACTACACGGTGACGGGAAATGCCACGGACGGTTACAAGGTCTGGATCAAGAACACACATACTCCGGAAACGGTGACCACCAAGGTGACCAAGGATTGGGACGACAACGAGAACGCTGCCGGTAAGCGGCCGATCACCGTGAAGGTGATGCTGTACGCCAACAATAAGGATACAGAAATCTATGTCACGCTGAAGGGTACCAAGGCGAACAAGACTCTGTACGGCATCAAAGAGGACGGCGATTACAAGAACGTGACCGCTGACTTCAGCGAAGACGGGAAGACCGTGACGCTGAAGAACCTGCCGAAGTATCTGGATGGTGTGAAGCAGACCTACACCTGGATCGAAGACACGACGAGCCTGAGCACTCTCGGCTACACGATTTCCGAGTATACGGTGGACAAGGATGGTTCTTATTCCATCACGAATAAGTACCAGCCCGAAAAGATGTGCCTGGCTGTACTGAAGGTCTGGGATGACGCGGACAACCAGGACGGCATCCGGCCGGACAAGGTGACCGTGAAGTTGCAGAAGAGCACGGATGAAGGCGAGACCTGGACGGATGTCAAGTTCGTGACGACCGTGGACGGAGACGAAGTTGCTACCTATGACCTGACCGCGTCCAACAACTGGAGCGTGATGGCGCTGGGTGTCGCGAAGACTGAAGCGGTAGACAAGGATGGCAATACCTCTTCCGTGACGCTGCAGTATCGCTGGGTCGAGGTTGGCGTACCGAGCGGATATGAGCTCGTGAACGCGGACTATACGCCGGATAAGGACACGACGCTGGCGGCGACTGACGCGGCAGTGAAGGCGGATGAAGGCAATACCCGTGTGGCGAGCCTGAAGAACCAGCATGTGCCGTACAAGGTTGAAGCCTCCGTGACGAAGGTCTGGGACGACAAGTTCAACGGCGTGGATAACTACTACGGCAAGCGGCCGACGAGCATCAAGGTGACCCTGACCGGCACGGCGGAAGATCATTATGTGAAGACCTATAGCGTCACGCTGCCGGTGGACAAGAGTGAAACCGAGAGCACGACGGATCCGTACTACACCGTGATCGAGTCCACTAAGGATAGTGACGGAAAGTACTGGGGCATTGAATACCACAACCTGCCGGCGCGGCACTACGACAAGACCATTACCTACACCTGGACGGAAGATCAGTCTGGTCTGCCGGAAGGCTACAAGCTTGAATCGAACGTGGATTCCAATGAGAAGAAGGAAAAACGGTATACCGATAATAAGGGTACCGAGGAAGAAGAGGTCGTTGCCAAGCTGACGACGTTGACCAACAAGTACACTGTGCCGAAGGTACAGGTGAAGGTCATCAAGGTCTGGGACGACGCAAACAACCAGGATGGTAAGCGGCCGACGAGCATCACTATGACGCTGTACGCGAATAACAAGGAGACGAGCAATGTCCAGACTCTGAGCGATTCGAACAGCTGGACGTACACCTGGAGCAATCTGGACAAGTACGCGAAGGGCGGCAAGGAGATTACATACTCCGTTGAGGAAACTAAACTGAGCGCTGAGAGCGGATATGAGGATCCGAAGTATGGTACTCTGACCTATAACAAGGACACGGATACCTGGGAGATTGAAGTTACCAACAAGCGTACACCTGAAGTGGTGAAGACCACGGTGACAAAGGTCTGGGAGGATCTGAACGACAAGTTCAAACTCCGGCCGGAGAAACTGACGGTGACCCTGACGGCGCAGGCGGGCAGCGAACTGCTGTACGTGACGAACTACATCCTGACCGAGGCGGACAATTGGACGAAGACCCTTGAGAATCTGCCGAAGTACAAGGCGGAAGGCAAGGAAATCAGCTACACCTGGACTGAAGTGGTGCCGACGCACTATGTGCTGAGTGATACCACGGTGAGCGAGGACAAGTTGACCACCACCTTCACGAACCACCTGCCGGTGGGCAACCTCGAGATCACCAAGACCTTCGAAGGTACGGACGACGTGGATGAAGATACGCTGAAGAAGCTGAGCTTCACCGTGACCGGACCGACCGGATTTGAGAAGGTCGCGGGTAGCAACCCGGTGCCCCTGACCTACGCGGACTTCAAGAACGGCAAGTACACCTACACGAATGTACCGGTGGGCAGCTACTACGTGACCGAGACGAACGCGGAAGGCCTGATCCTGAACTACACGCTGGATGTCACCGCGAGCACGACCGAAAAGAGCGTGACCGTGGCGGACGGCAAGACGGGCGTGATTGAACTCAAGAACGTCTATGAAGAGGATCTGGGCAAGCTGAAGATTACCAAGTTCTTCGAAGGCACTCCGAAGGATGCGGATCTGACTAAGCTCGGGTTCGCGATCTCCGGACCGGATAATTACAGCCTGAACGTGACGCTCGCCGAGTTCACGAAGAACAGCGACGGTTCCTACAGCTATGAAATCAAGGATCTGGCGATCGGTAAGTACGAAGTGACGGAAACCAACGCGGATCAGCTGGTGGCGAATTACCACCTTGTGACCGCGGAAAGCAAGACCGAGGATACGGCGACGACCGTGAAGGACCAGACCGTGAATATCACGCTGGTCAACAAGTATGAGCCGGACAAGTCCAGCCTGATCATTGAAAAGAACTTCGAAGGAACGCCGAAAGACGCTGACCTGAGCAAGCTCGAATTCAAGGTGACCGGACCGGACGGCGAGACCGTGGTCGCGACCGTGACCTATGACAAGTTCACGAACGGTGAGTACAAGATTGAGAACCTGAAGCCCGGCACCTACCTGGTGACCGAGACGAACGCGGGCGACCTGATTACGAACTACAGCCTGAAGGCGGACAGCAAGGTGACCGCGACGGCGGAACTGAAGGGTGAAGACGTGACCGTGACCCTGACGAACAAGTACGAAGAGATGAAGGGCAAGCTGACGATCGTGAAGTTCTTCGACGGCACGCCGGACGACGCCGATCTGAGCAAGCTTGAGTTTACCGTGAAGGGTGAAAACACCGGATTCGAAGACACGATCACCTACGCCGACTTTACGGACGGCAAGTATGTGTACGAAGAGCTTGAGCCGGACACCTACACCGTGACCGAAAAGAACGCTGACACGCTGCTGAAGGAAATCAATTACCGGCTGCGCGATGAGAGCGTGACGGAAGCGACGGCGGAAGTGACGGATGAAGGCCAGGCGAGCGTGACGCTGATCAATGTGTACGAGGAAATCCTCGGAAGCCTGAAGATCACGAAGAACTTCAGCGGCACGCCGGACGGCGCGGCCCTCGGCAACCTCGTGTTCCAGATTGACGGACCGGACGATTACCAGATGTTCATCGCGTACGCCTCCTTCACGGATGGCAGCTACACGATCGACGGACTGAAACCCGGCGAGTACACTGTGACCGAGACGAACGCGGGCACGCTGATTACCGGATACGCCCTGTTGCAGAGCAGTACGGTCAAGGCCACCGTCGAAGTGAAGGCGGATGAAACGGCTACGGCTGAGCTGACGAACAAGTACGAGGAGAAGCTGGGCGCGCTGAAGATCAAGAAGACCTTCACGGGCACGCTTACCTCCGACGCGGACGCGATGGCGAGCCTGATGATCCGCGTGCTGGGTGTGGGCGGATTCGATCAGACGATCACCTACGCTGACTTCGACGAGGACGGCACTTACACATTCGAGAATCTGAAGATCGGCAACTACCTTGTGTACGAGCTGAACGCGAACGGCATCAGCCCGTCGCTGAGCCTGAAGGCGAGCAGCGTCTGGTATGCCAATGCGACGGTGAAGACGCACAACACCACGGAAGTCGAACTGAAGAACGACTACGACAACGCGAACACGAGCGTGAACATTCTGAAGATCTGGGACGACGCGGATGATGTCGAAGGCTTCCGGCCGGAGAGCATCGAAGTGTACCTGAGCAACGGCAAGGAAACCGTGGCGACGGTGACGCTGAGCGAAGCGAACGAATGGACGGCTGAGGTGAGCGGACTGCCGCTGTACAGCGGAGAGACGCTGATCCACTACAGCTGGACAGAAGAGACGGTTGAAGGATACACGCTGAGCAACCAGAAGACGCTGGGCAACGCGACCGTGCTGACGAACACGCACGAACCGGAATACGTCACGACGACGGTGAAGAAGATTTGGAATGACAATGACAATGCTTCCGAACTGCGGCCGGCGACCCTGAGAGTGACACTGAGCAACGGACAGCACTACGCCTTGTGCGAAGAGAACGGCTGGACGGTGACGGTGGAGAACCTGCCGAAGTACGTCGATGGCGAAGAGATGACTTACAGCTGGTCTGAGCAGACCGTGCTGGGATACACCTCGAGCGTGACGGCGGATGAGAACACCACGGTGTTCACCAATACGCTGACGCGGACGCCGGGACGGCCCGGAACGCCGGGCACTCCGACGATTACGATCACGGAGCCGCCGACACCTCTGGGAGTCGAAGTTATCATTAATCACGTGGGTGACTGCTTCGATTAAAGCAAAGTAATCCAGGGGGAGTTTTCCCCCTGGACCCCCTTTAAGGGAAAAACTGGTCGTTGAAAAACGACCAGTTTTTTATTTTGTGTTCTATTGTATGTTTTGTATGGGTTTATCAGTTTATTGAAGAAAAAGTCTGTCCAGGGGGCTTTCCGATCGCCCCCTTCAACCCCTTCGGGCTTCGATAAAGACGAAATTGAATGGCTTCCGAAAGGTAGCCAGCCTTTTTTAGAGTATAAAAAAAGGACGACCCGGAGGTCGTCCTGTGGGGTTGATTGAATTACGCCTTGCCGTTGCAGCCGAGGACGTCGACGATCTTGTGGGAGACCATGTCGTAGACGGCCTGACGGGCGGGCTTCAGATACTGCCGGGGATCGAAATGATCCGGATGCTCGGCGAAGTACTTGCGGATGCTGGCGGTCATGGCCAGACGAATGTCGGAGTCAATGTTGATCTTGCAGACCGCGCTCTGCGCCGCCTGACGGAGCTGTTCCTCCGGGATGCCGATGGCGCCGGGCATGTTGCCGCCGTACTGGTTGATTTCTTCGACGAACTGCTGCGGCACGGAAGAAGCGCCGTGAAGCACGATCGGGAAGCCGGGGAGCTGCTTGGAGCACTCTTCCAGGACGTCGAACCGGAGCTGCGGCTTGGTGCCGGGCTTGAACTTGTAGGCGCCGTGGCTGGTGCCGATCGCGATGGCCAAGCTATCGCACCCGGTGCGGGTCGCGAAATCGACGACTTCTTCCGGATGGGTGTACATGGCTTTGTCCGCATCGACGGAGACTTCGTCTTCCACGCCGGCGAGGGTGCCGAGCTCGGCTTCGACCACGACACCGTGATCATGCGCGTACTCAACGACCTTACGGGTCAGGGCGATATTCTCTTCGTAGGGCTTGGAGGACGCGTCGATCATGACGGAAGTGAAGCCGCCGTCGATGCAGTCCTTGCAGAGCTCGAAGGAATCGCCATGGTCCAGGTGAAGGGCGATCGGGATTTCAGGGTGCAGCTCGGACGCGGCCTTGACCAGGTGAACCAGATAGGTGTGGTTCGCGTAGGCGCGGGCGCCCTTGGAGACCTGAAGGATCACCGGGGCGTTGAGGTCGCCCGCGGCATCGGTGATGCCCTGAACGATTTCCATATTGTTGACGTTGAAGGCGCCGACGGCGTATCCGCCGGAATAGGCTTTTTTAAACATCTCTGTTGTGGTAACAATGGGCATGGGGATGACCTCCTTTTCATTCAATATCCAAATTATAGCACAGCTTCTGATGAAAGAAAAGCTTTGTGTGAAAAGATTAACAATAATTGTGAATTTGTAGAGGAATGAAAAGTATGGTATACTTCTTAATTGACGATATGGAGAAGGAAGGTGCGCGCCGGATGATGTTCGCGTTTGAGGATCGGTTTGCGCTGTTTGACGTGACGCCGGTGGATAACCAGTTTATTCAGGAGTATTTGCCCGGAGCGAAGGGCGATTACGTGCGGGTCTATCTGTACGGGCTGATGCGGTGCTATCACCCGGACACGGAGATGAACGAGGACCAGATGGCGCACGACCTCGGGATGACGAAAGAGGACGTGATGGCCGCGTACCGGTACTGGGAGCGCAGGGGTCTTGTGCGCCGGGTGAGCGACGAGCCGGTGCAATTCCAGTACGTGAGTTTGCGCCACAGCGCCATGGCGCCGGACGCGGTGAAGATTGACCCGGAATATGAGGCGTTCGGGGAGGCGCTGCACAGCGCGTTCGGCAACGAGCGGCGGCTGCACGGGGGCGAGATTCAGACCTGCTACGAGTGGGTGGAAGAACTGAAGCTGAGCCGGGAAGCCGTGATCATGCTGATGAAATACATGGCGAAGACGAAGGGAAAGAATTTTTCCGTCAAGAGCGCCGAGAAACTGGCCGCGCAGATGGCGGAAGAGAATATCCGGACCGTGGAGCAGGTGGAGGATTTTCTGGGACGGGACCAGGAAATGTGGAACGGGACGAAGAAGGTGCTTCGCAAGCTCGGGAAAACCAATCTGCCGAGCGAGGACCAGGTGAAGATGTACCGGGGATGGCGGACGGACTGGGGATTTACGCATGAGGCGATCATGGCGGCGTGCGCGGAGACCGCGAAGGGTGATCCGACGATGGGGCATCTGGAGAACATTTTGCGGCTGATTCGCGAGCGGTGCGGGGAGAAAAGTGTGATCGACCTGGAGGACATCGAGGCGGACCGGAAGATCCGCGCCGGATCCTCCAAGATGACGGCGGCGCTCGGCAAGAGCGAGTGGAGCCGGGAGAATTACACGATTTACCGGAAGCTATTGGAGAAATACCCGGACGACATGATTCAACAGGCGGCGAAGGCCTGCGGGCGGTCGCAGCAGAGCGCCGGGGAGATTGAGAAGATGCTCGAGAGCTGGAGCAGCAAGGGCATCCACACCGGGGATGAGGCAAAGCAGTACATCCGGGAGTTTGACCGGCAGAGCGAGATCCTGAGCGAACTGAGAAGCGCGTGGGGGCTCAAGAGCCGGATGGGCCAGGTCGAGCGGGCGATGCTTTCGAAGTGGCTGAACGAGTACGGATACGATCGGCGGACGATTACCGCGGCGGCGAAATTCGCGTCCGGGACGGAGAAGCCGATGGCGTATCTGGACAAGATCCTGGGCGATTACGCGGAGAAGGGCATCCGGACCATCGGGGAAATGGAGAAGGAGCGGAAGGAACACGGAAAGAGCGCCGGAAAGAGCGCCGGAAAGAGCGAGGGCCGGAAGGTGAGCGCGCAGAACTACACGCAGCGGGACTATTCCGGCGGGGGCACGAGCGTCGCGGACATGATGGCGCAATTGCAGGAAGAGCAGAATTAAATCCGGAACGAACGGTTTCGGACAGAGAGAAGAAAATTCGGAAGCGAAAGCATGCCGATCGGAAAGACCGGGAGGAGAGCAAGATATGCAGGAGGAGATCCTGAGGGAAGTGCTGCAGGCGAAGGCCGAGGCGCGGACGCGCAACGAGGAGACCGAGGACCGGCGAAAGAGGGAAATTCGGGAGCAGAATCCGGAGATCGCGAAGCTGATGGCGGAAAGGGAGAACCTGATCGCCGGGACGATGCGCGGGATTCTGCGGGGCGCGCAGACGCCGGAGGATCTGAAAAACCGGGTGGACGAGGTGTCCGGGAAGATCCGGAAGGCGCTCATGGACGCCGGGTATCCGGAGGACTACCTCGCGCCGGTGTATGACTGCAAGGTGTGCCAGGACCGCGGCGTGGTCGGAGACAACGTGCGCGACTGGTGCGAGTGCGTAAGGAAAATGTATCAGGAGAAGACGCGGGAGAAGATCGGGCTGAAGGGAAATCAGGAGACCTTCGAGCGGTTTGACCTGAGCGTGTTTCCGGACGAGAAGTTTCCGGGGACCGATATTTCCCAGCGATCCGAGATGGCCGTGGTGCGGAAGACCCTGGAGGGATGGGCCGACCGGTATCCGGAGAACAGCAAGCGGGACATCGTGCTGAGCGGGCCGAGCGGGACGGGGAAAACCTTTCTGCTGAACGCCATCGCGCAAAGGCTGATTGAGCGGGATGTGCAGGTGCTGCCGATTTCCGCGTACAAATTCCTTGAGATTGCCCGGAAGAGCTATTTTGAGAACGACGGGCGGCTGGAGGAGCTGACCGGGGTGAAGGTGCTGCTGCTGGACGATCTGGGCAGCGAGCCGATGATGCAGAACGTGACGATTGAGCAGCTGTTCAATTTGATTGACGAGCGGCAGAGAAAGGGACTGAGCACGGTCATCAGCACAAACCTGAACGAGAAGGATTTGAAAGAAAGGTATACGGAGCGGATTGTGTCGAGAATCACGGACCGGAAGAAGTGCTACTTCCTGCCGATTGAGGGTGTCGACATCCGGAGGACATAAGAAGAGCCCGCCACGAACTTGGCGGGCTTTGGTTTATCCTGTTGTCAGTCGCCGAAGACGATGCCGATGTCCTTGGCGGTGGTGACGAGCTGATGATCCGTCGGGACGGGCTTGGCGACGCCCGCGATTTCGGAGAGCGGGTTGTGGGTCACGACATTGCCCTTGAGGGCGACGGTGACGCCGTAGATGTCGTCGCGGATGAGCTCCGCCGCGTGGACGCCGAACTGCGTCGAGAGGACGCGGTCATAGGCGGAGGGGGTGCCGCCGCGCTGAATGTGGCCGGGGACCACATTGCGGGCTTCGACACCGACCAAGTCCTGCAGCTGGCGGGCGACATACGCGCTGGAGGAGAAATGCTCCGCGGCGCGCTTGGCCTCGCGCTCCTTCTTTTTCAGCTTGGCTTCTTCCTTATCCATGGCGCCCTCGGCGACCGCGATGATCGTGAAGCCCTTGTTGCTTTCGGCCCGGCGGGTGACGACCTCGGCCACCTTGTCAATGGAATACGGAATTTCCGGAATCAGGATGACATCCGCGCCGCCGGCGACGCCGGAGTACAGCGTGAGCCAGCCGGCCTTGTTGCCCATGATTTCAATGACCATGCAGCGACCGTGGGAGGCGGCGGTGGTGTGAATCCGGTCCACCACATCCGTGGCGATGTCCATGGCGGTGTGGAAGCCGAAGGTGAAGTCCGTGCCGTAGAGGTCATTATCAATCGTCTTCGGGAGGCCGATGACGTTGAGCCCTTCTTCGGAGAGGAGGTTCGCGGTTTTGTGCGTGCCGTTGCCGCCCAGGGTGACCAGACAGTCCAGATTCAATTTCTTATAGGTCTTTTTCATCGCGGCGACTTTATCGACATTGTCCGCCTCGATTTTCCGCATGTTGCGGAAGGGGGTGCGGCTGGTGCCGAGGATCGTGCCGCCGAGGGTCAGGATGCCGGAGAACTGGCTCCGGGACATTTCGGAATAATCGCCTTCGATGAGGCCGCGGTACCCGTCGTGGATGCCCACGATTTCCGCGTCAAACATTTCATACGCCGCGCGAGCCACGCCGCGAATGGCCGCGTTCAAACCGGGGCAGTCGCCGCCGCTCGTCAAAATACCGATTCTCTTTTTCACAGGAATCCCCTCCATCTATCAAACTTTCGGTTACCCAACAACATCATTATAACAATAAAGACGGCGCAACGCAAAAACTTTTTTAAGGGGAAAATTCACCGGCGAAGGATGAAAGGGCTTACACAAAAGAAACGGATATAAAGAAAAGATAAAACGGGGAGAGGGACAGGGCGGAAAAACGGGAAAAGAATCGAAAAAGCGAAACGGGGAAGATCGGGCGAAAAATTGTATAAATCTATTTTGATGTTAGCCACAGCTAACAGAAAAACAAGAAAGCAGGGGGATTCCGGGGTTGTTAAAAAATCGTCAAAAGCCCTTTTCTTTTGCGTCCGATTGTGTTAGAATGGTTTGGATAAAAACCCATATCGCGGTTTTTGTGTGCCTCAAAATCTACAAGGGGGTTGGATTATGCCTGAGAACAAGGAAAAATACGAACAGCTGAAAGACGCGATCGCCAAGCACAAGGGCGAGCGCGGCGCGGTGATGCCCGTATTGCAGGAAGCGATGAACATTTTCGGTTACGTCCCGCAGGACGTGCAGGAAATGATCGCGGACGGACTGGGCGTGACGCTGAGCGAGGTGTACGGTGTGAGCACCTTCTACAGCCAGTTTTCACTGGAGCCCAAGGGCGAGCACGTGATCGGCGTTTGCCTCGGCACGGCCTGCTACGTGAAGGGCAGCCAGAAGGTGCTGGACAAGCTGAGCGAGGAACTGAAGATCGAAGTGGGCCGCACCACGCCGGACGGCAAGTTCACCCTGAACGCGACCCGGTGCCTCGGTGCCTGCGGCCTCGCGCCGGTCATGATGATCGGGGACGAGGTGTACGGACGGCTGACGCCGGACCAGGTGCCCGACATCCTGGCGAAATACTGAGATGCGGGATTTAAGCCTGCACTTGCTGGACCTGGCCCAGAACAGCGTGACCGCCGGAGCGAGCCTCGTGCGGATTGAAATCCGCGTGGACGGGGCCGGGTGGCTCACGATGATCCTGGAAGATGACGGCAAGGGCATGAGCCCGGAATTCCTCGCGACGGTGAAAAGCCCGTTTACCACGAGCCGGACGACCCGGAAGGTCGGGCTCGGCATTCCGATGATGCTGGAGAACGCCGAGAAGGCCGGCGGGACGATGGACATTGAAAGCGAGCAGGGCAAGGGAACCCGGATGACGGTGACGATGGACACGAAGAACATCGACTGTCTGCCGCTGGGGGACCTGAGCGGGACGATATTGAGCCTGGTGCTCGCGTATCCGGAGAAGCCGGACTTTGTCTTTCACGGAGAAAGCGTAAAAGGGGCTTGCGACTTTGACACGAGGGAGATTCGCGCCGCGCTGGGGCCGGATGTGCCCCTGAACGAACCCGAGGTCGCCGCGTGGATGCAGGCGGCCCTGAACGAAGAGATTGAACCGATTTTTGGAGGTGGAACCTGAGATGAAAACTTTGGCTGATCTGCAGGCGATTCGCGCCAAGACCCTGGAAAACATCAACATGCGCAAGGATGACAAGAACGCTGCCCGCGTGGTGGTCGGCATGGCGACCTGCGGCATCGCGGCCGGCGCCCGGCCCGTGATGATGCGGTTTCTGGAGGACATCCAGAAGGAAGATCTGCAGCATGTGACCGTGAGCCAGACCGGATGCGTCGGTATGTGCCGGCTGGAGCCCATGGTGGACGTGATCCTGCCCGGACAGGAGAAGGTCACGTACGTGAAAGTGAACCCGGAGATGGTGGACCGGATTGTGAAGGAGCACCTGATCGGCGGGACGCCCGTGGAAGAATACACCATCGGCGCCGCGGAATAATCAAGACAGAAATCTGAACTGAGGAGGAGTACCCATGGATCTTTATCGCGCTCATGTGCTGGTCTGCGGCGGTACCGGCTGCACATCTTCCGGATCCGCGAAGCTGATTGAACGCTTCGAGGAGCAGATTCAGGCGAACGGCCTGGAGAAGGAAGTCAAGGTCGTGCGGACCGGCTGCTTCGGTTTGTGCGAAGCGGGCCCCGTGGTCATCATCTACCCGGAAGGAACCTTCTACAGCCGCGTCAAGGAAGAAGACGTGGACGAAATTGTGAGTGAGCACCTGCTGAAGGGCCGCAAGGTTCAGCACCTGGTGTACGTGGATCATAAGACCCACGAGAGCACCGTGCAGAAGAGCCTGAACGAAATCGGCTTCTACAAGCAGCAGCAGCGGATCGCGCTGCGGAACTGCGGCGTGATCGACCCCGAGAACATCGACGAATACATCGCCTTCGACGGGTATCAGGCGCTGGCCAAGGCCCTGACCGAAATGACCCCCGAGCAGGTGATTGACGAAATCCTGAAGAGCGGACTGCGCGGCCGCGGCGGCGCGGGCTTCCCGACCGGGAAGAAGTGGCAGTTTGCCCGGGCGAGCAAGGCGGAGCAGAAGTACTTCGTCTGCAACGCGGACGAGGGCGACCCCGGCGCGTTCATGGACCGGTCCCTGCTGGAAGGCGACCCGCACGCGATCATCGAAGCGATGGCGATCGGCGGATACGCGATCGGCGCGAGCGAAGGCTGGGTGTATGTCCGCGCGGAGTACCCCATCGCCGTGAAGCGCCTGCAGGTGGCGATCGACCAGGCCCGCGAGTACGGACTGCTGGGCGAGCACATCTTCGGGACCGACTTCAACTTTGACATCCACATCCGTCTGGGCGCGGGCGCGTTCGTTTGCGGCGAAGAGACGGCCCTGATGGCGTCCATCGAAGGCAAGCGCGGCGAGCCGCGGCCGAAGCCCCCGTTCCCCGCGGTGCGCGGTCTGTTTGACAGCCCGACGAACATCAACAACGTGGAAACGCTGGGCAATGTGGCGCAGATCATCCTGAAGGGCGCGGATTGGTTCCGGTCCATCGGCACCGAGAAGAGCACCGGCACGAAGGTGTTCGCGCTGGGCGGCAAGATCAACAACACCGGTCTGGTCGAGATCCCGATGGGCACGCCCCTGCGGACCATCATCTATGACATCGGCGGCGGCATCCCGAACGGGAAGAAGTTCAAGGCCGTGCAGACCGGCGGCCCGAGCGGCGGCTGCATTCCGGCGAGCCTGCTGGACATCCCGGTGGAGTACGACACGCTGACCAGCGTGGGCGCGATGATGGGTTCCGGCGGTATGATTGTCATGGACGAAGACAACTGCATGGTCGACATCGCGCGGTTCTTCCTCGACTTCACTGTCGACGAGAGCTGCGGCAAGTGCACCCCCTGCCGGATCGGCACCCGGAGAATGCTGGAGATCCTGCAGCGGATTACCGAAGGCAAGGGCGAGGAAGGCGACATCGAGAAGCTGGAAACCCTGGCCGAGAACATCAAGAATTCCGCGCTGTGCGGCCTGGGCCAGACGGCCCCGAACCCCGTGCTGAGCACCCTGAAGTTCTTCCGGGACGAGTACGAGGCGCACATCAAGGAAAAACGCTGCCCGGCCCATCACTGCCAGGCCCTGCTGAACTACGTGATTACCGACAAGTGCCGCGGATGCACGCTGTGCGCGCGGAACTGCCCGGTGAACGCGATCAGCGGCAAGGTCAAGGAGAAGCACGTGATCGACACCACGAAGTGCATCAAGTGCGGCCAGTGCATGGCGAACTGCAAGTTCGGCGCCATCATCAAGGAATAATCGCGTGAGGAGGAAAAACCAGATGGAGAATCTCGTAAAGCTGACGATTGACGGCGTCAGCGTGGAAGTTCCTGCCGGCACGACGGTTCTGGAAGCCGCGAAGCAGGCCGGGATCAATATCCCCACGCTGTGCTACCTGAAGGATATCAACCAGATTGGCGCCTGCCGCATGTGCGTGGTGGACACCGGCGCCCGCGCGTTTGGCGCGGCGTGCGTGTTGCCCGTGGCCGAGGGGATGAACGTGAAGACGAATACCCCCAAGCTGCGTGAAGCCCGGAGAATCAACCTCGAGCTTCTGCTGAGCAATCATGACAAGAAGTGCCTGAGCTGCCACCGCAACCAGAAGTGCGAACTGCAGCAGATGTGCATGGACCTGGGCGTGGAAGACGAAGGACGCTTTGCCGGGAAGATCAATCAGTACGACATTGACGATCTGAGCCCGTCCATCGTCCGGAACAACAACAAGTGCATCCTGTGCCGCCGCTGCGTGGCCGCGTGCGTGGGCACGCAGGCTGTGGGCGTCATCGGCCCGGTGAACCGCGGATTCAAGACCCAGATCAAGAGCCCGTGGGGACAGAGCCTGAACGACGTCGCTTGCATCAACTGCGGCCAGTGTATCGCCGCGTGCCCGACCGGCGCCCTGTACGAGAAGGACGGGACGAAGGAAGTTTGGGACATGCTGGCGGACGACGAAGTGATCACCGTGGTTCAGCCCGCTCCCGCCGTGCGCGCCGCGCTGGGCGAGGAATTCGGCATGGAAATGGGCACCATCGTGACCGGGAAGCTGGCCGCCGCGCTGCGGAGACTGGGCTTCAATAAGGTGTTCGATACCGACTGGGGCGCGGACCTGACCATTATGGAAGAAGGCACCGAGCTGCTGGGACGGCTGCAGAACGGCGGCACGCTGCCGATGATTACGAGCTGCAGCCCCGGATGGGTCAAGTTCTGCGAGACCTATTATCCGGACTTCATTCCGAATCTGAGCAGCTGCAAGTCTCCGCATGAGATGGAAGGCGCGATGATCAAGTCTTACTGGGCGGAGCGCGAAGGCATTGACCCGCACAAGATCCGCGTGATCTCCGTGATGCCCTGCACGGCCAAGAAGTTCGAAGCGAAGCGGCCGGAACTGGGACATGACGGCATGGCGGACGTGGACGCGGTCATCACGACCCGCGAGCTGGCCCGGATGATCAAGGAAGCGGGCATCGACTTCGTGAACCTGCCGGACGAAGACTTTGACAGCGTGCTGGGCGAGAGCACCGGCGCGGGCGTCATCTTCGGCGTGACCGGCGGCGTGATGGAAGCCGCGCTGCGCACCGTGTATGAAAAGGTGACCGGCGAGACGCTGGAGAAGGTCGAGTTTGACGACGTTCGCGGCGTGAAGGGCGTGAAGGAAGCCGCCATCAAGATGGGCGACACGACCGTGAATGTCGCGATCGCGCACGGCACGGCCAACGCGGCGAAGCTGCTGGACAGCATCCGCGCGGGCGAGAAGGAATATCAGTTTATCGAAGTCATGGGCTGTCCCGGCGGCTGCGTGACGGGTGGCGGTCAGCCGATCGTGAACGCGCAGACCCGGATGGAGAAGGATCCCAAGCAGGTCCGCGCCGCCGCGATTTACCGCGAGGACGAGGGCAAGCCGATCCGCAAGAGCCACGAGAATCCTTCCGTGATGGCCGCATACAGCGACTATCTGGGCGAGCCGAACAGCCACAAGGCGCACGAGCTGCTGCACACCACGTATACGGAACGGAAAAAGTATCAGAACTAAGGGAAACAGCGTTCCCCGGACGAAAGTCCGGGGAATTTTTTGTTTGAGAAAACCAAGTCAAGCGTATCGCCGAAGGAGTTTGCCAAGGCACATATAAGGTGCGTACAGGCAGATCCGGGGGACCACGGCAAGGACGAAAAATATCCGGCGGAGTTGTTGAAGTAAGACATAAATTTTACCCCGCAGGGAATTGTTCCCGCGGGGTCCTTTTGCCGTTACAGAATAGTGAAATCAGCCCATGTCTTCGCGGTTGATGTTGTGGCGGGGGTCATGGTGCTTCATGTTTTTGGGAGGCATGCCAAATTTTTTGCGGAAGACGCGGCTGAAATAATACTGGTCGCAGAAGCCGAGGGCGTCGGAGACTTCGCGGACGGTGCTGTGACCGGCGATGAGCATATCCCGGGCGCGCTCCAGTTTCAGGTCCATCTGATACTGATTGATGCTTTTGCCGGTGATGGCGCGGAAACGGGTGGAGAGGGAGCGGGGCGGCATATCCACCAGGGCGGCGGCTTCCTCCAGGGTATAAAACCGGGATGTGCTGTCCCGAAGGACATGAAGAAGGTCCGTGACCCAGTCTTCCCCGGCGGGGACGCTGTTGCGGGCCAGCCAGGAGAGCTCATTGATGAGCAGATTCAGGGTGAGGGTCATTTTCCTTTCCTTGTCATCCCGGTCGGACCAGTACTGCGCGATGATGCCGCGGAAGAGCTCGCCGATTTCGGAATGATTCGCGCAGTGAATCAGCGTCGGGATATAGAGGGAGGAACCATCCGTGGTGGCGTTGATTCTTTGACGGGTGAGGGACTGACGAAGCCGGTCCTGCGGGTCGACGGAAGTATGAATGAACATGTTGCGCGTGTTGACCCTGCAGAGGGAAGTGCCCCAGTGGTGGGAATTCGCGGCGAGGAAGAGCAGGTCTCCGGCGCCGATGTTGTATTCCACGCCGTTTTCCATGATGGTCCAGGAGCCTTCGATGCAGTACATGAAGTCGTGCTCGTCCATGATGCGATCCGGGTGGTATTCCGGCTGGGGATAGGTGTTTGTGCCGCAGAGGTTAACCTTGCGGTTGACTGACAGCGCGAGTAAATGATCCGCCATGAAAATTCCTCCTGCAAAACAGACATGAAATGTGCGAAAAACACATTTTTTATTTGGCGTTTATGGGAATATTATAACCATAACATACCTGAATTTCAAGGGGAGATTCATCAAAACAGCGAAATATTTCGCAAATCAATGTTTGTTTAATTTTCGATGAAAAGATGACGAAAAACACATATTTTTGATAAAATGCATATTGTCAGAGAACGGTCAAAATCAGTAGAATAAAGACAGAAAAAGGTTCGGCGAGTGCTTTTCAGACGGGGAAAACATTCCGGCCGAACCGGAAATTTCATAAGGAGGGAAACTCATGAAACGTATCGTTGCTTTGGTGCTGGTGGCGCTGATGGCGCTGTCCATGTGCTCCTTCGCGTCCGCCGAGGGCGAGAAGGTCAAGCTGACCGGTCTGTTCATCGCGCATCCTCTGACGAAGAGCGTGGAAGACATGGCCTGGCTGCAGGAAATTGAAGAGAAGGCCGGTGTAGAGGTCGAATGGGAACAGATCTACACGGACTGGGACCAGATCAAGTCCACGCGGTTCGCGTCCGGCGACATTCCGGACATCCTGATCAACGCGACGGGCGACAGCGACTATACCACATATGACGGCCTGTTCATGGAACTGACCGACCTGATCGCCGCGAACTGCCCGAACATCACCGCGATGTTTGAGGAAGAGCCGGACACTTTGGCGCTGGCGAAGACCTATGAAGGAAAGATTTACGCCACCCCGAAATTCCAGGGCAAGTGGCCGGACTGCAACGGCGTGCTGTTCATCAACAAGACCTGGCTGGACAACTTGGGACTGGAAGTCCCCACCACGCTGAGCGAACTGAAGAACGTGCTGATCGCCTTCCGCGACAATGACGCGAACGGCAACGGCGACGCGACGGACGAAGTCCCCATGGACTTCAACGGATGGTTCGGCGGAGCTTACTCCCTGACCAACCTGATCGGCAGCTGGGGCATTCAGCTGACCAACTGGGGCACTGACGCCTACTTCGCGGAAGACGGACAGGTGAAGTGCTATGCCGTGGACGAGCGGTATAAGGCGATGATGACCTATCTGGCGGATCTGTACGCTGAAGGCCTGATCAACGAAAACGCGATTACGAATGACTATTCCATGTTCCAGAGCCTGAGCCGCGGCGACGCGGACGGCAACGCGCTGGTGGGCGTTGTGTACGGCTGGGAAGAAACCGACAAGTTTGGCCCGACCCTGTACAGCCAGTATGTGCCGTGCGGCCCGTTCACCGATGACGTGGACGAGCTGGCGACCAGCGAGCCCCGGTGGACCTATGACTTCTCCGGGCTGAACATGAGCAGCAACCGCGCCTGCCTGAGCGCGAAGTGCGAGAACCCCGAAGCCGCGATGAAGTTCATCGACCTGTTCTATGATCCGGAAGTGTCCGTGCAGGTTCTGTTCGGCTCTATCAGCGAAGGCAATGTGACCAAGGTGGAAGACAACCACTACAAGGTTGAGGATCCGCCGGCTGAAGCCAACACCGACAACGGCACCTGGAAGTGGACCTCCACGATGGCGGACAACGGCCCGATGTACATCCGCCGCGACACCATCATTGACATGGCGCAGGATATGACCTTCGCGATCAATGAGCGCGAGCAGTACAAGGAAGCGATTGCCCGGATCAACATGGATACTGAGTATTATCCGCAGTTCCTGATGAAGTACACCGCGGAAGATCAGAACACGATGGCCGTGCTGCAGAGCAACGTGACCAACATCACGGATAATTACTGGTCTCTGTGGCTGACCGGTGAAGAAGACATCGAAGACACCTGGGAAGACTACGTCGCGGCTGTGAACGCGGCCGGTCTGGACCAGATCCTGACGATCCGTCAGGCGGCCTTCGACACTTTCCTGGGCAAATAACGAAGGGCTGACCCCATGGCGGGACGCGGTGAACCCGCGTCCCGCCGGTTTCGTTTCTACCTGAGAGGGGGTAAAACCATGACGACCATCAATCACCGGAAGCCGGAGACCTCGCACGGGCGAGGAATCGGGTACTACCTGAAGCAGGACTGGCAGCTGTGGATCATGCTGCTGCCGGCAATTGTTTATATCTTTATCTTCTGCTACGTGCCGATGTACGGCGCGCAGCTGGCTTTCCGCGAATACAGCTTCTCCGCCGGGATCACCGGAGGGAAGTGGGTCGGATTCAAATATTTCAAGCAGTATTTTGAAAGCTCCATGTTCGAGACCACGCTGAAGAACACATTCGTGATTTCTCTGGCGGGCATCGTGTTCGGTTTTCCGGCGCCGATTGTGCTGGCGCTGATTATCAACGCGATCCGGAACAACGCATGGAAGCGGACGGTGCAGACCACCGTGTATATCCCGTATTTCATTTCCACGGTTGTGCTGGTGTCCATGCTGAACATTCTGTTTGCCAAGAAGGGCGGCGTGCTGAGCGACTTTTTTAAGACAATTCATCTTGTGTCGCCGAAGGCCAATCTGATCGGACAGGCGAAATACTTCGTGCAGATGTATGTCGGATCCGGAATCTGGCAGAGCATGGGATGGAACAGCATTATTTATCTGGCGGCGCTGTCGAGCGTGGATCAGCAGCTGTATGAAGCCGCGAAGATCGACGGCGCGAACAAGTGGCAGCGCGTGATTCACATTGAATTTCCCGCGCTGGTGCCGACGATGATGATCCTTCTGATCATGAGCCTCGGTGGCATCCTGAACGTCGGATTCGACAAAGTTTTCCTGATGCAGAATTCTCTGAACCTGAGCGCGTCCCAGGTGATTTCCACATACGTGTATGACGTCGGCGTCAAGTCCTCACAGTTCAGCTTCGGCTCCGCTGTGGGTCTGTTTACCAATGTCGTGAACTTCGCTTTCCTGCTGATTGCAAACTGGATCAGCAAGAAGGTGACCGGCAACGGCCTGATGTAAAGGGGGCGCGCGAAAATGACACAGAAAAGTATTGCCAAGAGCCCGTTAAAGCGGAAGAACCATATCCGGGAGACCTCCGCGGCGGACGTGATTTTCAATATTGCCGTGATTGTGCTGAGCGTGCTGTGCTTCATCGTGATCGTGTATCCGCTGTGGTTCATCGTGATCGCGAGCATCAGCAACTCCGACATGGTGAATCAGGGGCTGGTGACCTTCTGGCCGAAGGACATCCGCTTCTACGGATTTGAGCAGGTCTTCAGCGATGAGCGGATCTGGAACGGATACGGAAATACCATCCTGTACGTTGTGGCCGGCACGATTCTGAACATGATGGTGACGATGCCGGCGGCGTACGCGCTGAGCCGGCCCGACTTCAAGGCGAGGAATATCGTGATGTACTACTTCGTGTTCACGATGTATTTCTCCGGCGGTCTGGTTCCGCTGTACATGACGATTTCCTCACTGGGGCTGATCAGCACGAAGTGGATTCTGCTGATTTTCCTGCTGATCAACACCTACAATCTGATTATCGCCCGGACATTCATTCAGAACAGCATTCCGAACGACCTGTACGAGGCGGCGATTCTGGACGGATGCAGCCATTTCCGCTTCTTCTGGAGCATTGTGCTTCCGCTGAGCAAGGCGATTATCGCGGTGGAAATTCTGTACTACGGCGTGTATCATTGGAACGACTATTTTAACGCCCTGCTGTACAACTACAAAGAGGCGAATGAGCCGCTGCAGATCGTGCTGAGACGCATTCTGCTGCTGAACGAGGCGTTTTCCTCCGGGAACGGCGGCGTGCAGGGCGGATATGCCCAGAGCAGCGCCGATCAGGTGAAATACGCCGTGATGATTGTGTCCACCGTGCCGATTCTGTGCGTGTATCCTTTTGTACAGAAGTACTTTGAGAAGGGCGTTATGATCGGTGCCGTGAAGGGGTAAGCAAAAAACAAAGAGTCTTTCGTATAAAATCAGGAATCCCCGTCTTCCGAAAAGAAAGGAAAATTCAATATGATTCAGGAGAAACTGCGCGGTGCGGACTATGAAAATGTGACGCTGCTGGAGAGCATGTATCAAAAACAGCGGGACGAAACCATTGAGACCTATTTGAAACGGCCGAGAAACGAGGATATTTTGGTGCCGTTCCGCCGAAAGGCGGGCATCGACACCGGAAGCGCACGGGGGATGACCGGGTGGGGGCCGTCCATTGGGCAGTACTTCGGCGCGTACGCGAAGCTGTGGCGAGGCACCGGGGACGGACGCATCCGGAAAAAGGCGCTGGACCTTTTCCACGGGTGGTGCGAGTGCGTTGAAAAAGACGAAAAGGTGCTGGATGTCGGCACATACGCGTGGGAAAAGATCGTAGGCGGACTGAACGACATGGCGGAGTTCATGGACATGAAGGAAGAAATCCGGCCATGGATCACGCGGCTGATTTGCCGCGGGGATGAAGTGTTTGAAAAGGATATTCCCCGGGACGGACTGCAGGACGCGCGGATGCTGGGGCAGATTGAATGGTACACGCTGCCGGAGAACCTGTATCGCGCCTGGCAGATTTTCGGGGATGAGCGGTTTCGACAGATGGCGGACGAGTGGCTGTACAGTTTTATGTGGGACAAGATCGCGGAGGATGATTTCAACATCGGGCCGCGGCACGCGTACAGCCACGTGAACTCCCTGTCCAGCGCGGCACGGGCGTATATGGTGACGGAAGACGAACATTATCTGGACGTGATTCGGAAAGGATATGAAGGCATTTACCGGAACCATACTTACGCGACGGGCGGATACGGGCCGGGAGAGACCCTGTTCGGCGAGGATCCCGGGTATCTCGGAAACGCGCTGCTGAGTACATGGGATAACGCGTTTGAGAAAAATCAGGGGATTGTTTACAAGAACTTCGGCGGAGGAAAAGTCGCCAGGTCCGACGCGTGGGGCAGCTGCGAGGTGAGCTGCTGCAGCTGGGCGGTATTCAAATTGTGCAACTATTTGCTGAAGCTGACCGGTGAGGCGAAATATGGCGCGTGGGCGGAAAAGATGCTTGTGAATGGAACGCTGGGACAGCCGCCCATCACAGAGAAGGGACAGGTGCTGTATTACGCGAGCTATTTCATGGACGGCGCGATCAAGAGCTATGATGATCGGCGGCTGCAACACATGGGACAGAATTTTGTGTGGCAGTGCTGCACGGGCACTTTCCCGCAGGATGTGGCCGAGTATGCGAACATGATAGCATATTTTAACGATGAAGGCGTGCGGATCAGCCAGCTGATTCCGTCAAAAATCGACCTCACGCGGGACGGAGCACCGGTGAGCGTGGAGATCAAGACGGATTTTCCGAAGAGCGGGAAGGTGCGCCTGAGTATCCGGAGCGAGAAAGAAAGTGAGTGGACACTGAGCGTGCGTGTGCCGGAATGGGCGAAGGGGGACAACTGCGCCTATGTCAACGGGGAGCGGATTCCCTTTGACGCCGGGACGGACGAGTGGTTCGGCATACACCGGGTATGGCACGACGGAGACAAGGTGGAAGTTAATTTCCCGTACGCGCTTCGCTTTGTACCGGTGGACCGGGAGCATCCGGAACTGGTGGCACTGTGCTACGGGCCGGAGGTGCTTGTGAGCGATGAGATGACTGTGCTGGTCGGCGACCGCGAGCATCCGGAGGAATGGATCAGGAAGACGGAGGACGGTCTGTTTGAGACTCTGCCCGGGCATACGGGGATTTATGATTTTGTGTGCCGGACATTCCGGCCGTATTGGACCGTCGGGCTGATGAAATGGTATTACATGTATAACAGGATTTATCCGGACATGGAAACGCTGGACCGGGAACATCAGGGATTTTAATAAGGAGAATGAAAATGGACTGGTTTGAGACGGACGGGTATGAACTGATCTGGCGGAACCGCGGGGAGACGCTGGTGCTGACGCCGTGGGGGAAGAACAGTTTGCGGGTGCGGTCAAAGATGATGGGCGAAATGGAGGATGACCGGTGGGCCCTGTTCGAGCCGGAGAAGACGGAGCCCGTGATCCGGATTGAGGATGACCGGGCGATGATCACGAACGGGGAGATCAGCGCGCAGATTCTGATTGACGGATGGCATAAGGACGCGAAGATGATTTTCCGGAACGCGGAAGGGAAGGTCCTGCTGAAGGAAACCGAGGCGGGCGGGGCGCTGGCCCTGCGGTCCCGGAAGTTTGAGCCGCTGAGCGGCGGGGACTACCGGCTGACCGTCACCTTTGACGGAAACGACGGGGAACACATCTACGGCATGGGGCAGTATCAGGAAGAGACGCTGGACTGGAAGGGCAGCACGCTGGAACTGGCGCACCGGAACTCACAGGCGTCCGTGCCATTCCTGATTTCCAGTCTCGGATACGGTTTCCTGTGGCATAATCCCGCGATCGGCGAGGTGAGCTTCGGGACGAACCGGACGACCTGGCGCGCGGAGGAAACGCGGCAGATGGATTACTGGATCACCGCCGGGAAGACGCCGGCGGAGATCAGCCGCAGATATGCCGAGGCGACCGGGTTCGCGCCGATGATGCCGGAATACGGGCTCGGATTCTGGCAGTGCAAGCTGAGATACTGGAACCAGGAGCAATTGCTCGAGGTGGCACGGGAGTATAAGAGGCGGAAATTGCCGATTGACGTGATTGTGTGCGACTTTTTCCACTGGCCGAAGATGGGCGACTACCGGTTTGACCCTGAATTTTTCCCGGATCCGGAAGGCATGGTGAAGGAACTGAAGGAGATGGGGATTGAGCTCATGGTCAGCGTGTGGCCGCAGGTGTCGCTGACGAGCGAAAATTATGAGGAGATGCTGCAGCAAGGGCTGCTGGTGCGCGCGGAATACGGCGAGCAGATCGGCATGCGGTTTGTGGAGGACAGCATGTTCTTTGACGCGACGAACCCGCGGGCGCGGGACTATGTTTGGAAGAAAATCAAGAAAAATTACTACGACGCTGGCATCCGGATTTTCTGGCTGGACGAGGCAGAGCCGGAGTACGGGACATACGACTTCAAGAATTACCGGTACTACAGCGGGACAAACATGCGGACCGGGAATATTTACCCGCAGATGTACGCCAGGACTTTCTATGAAGGCATGGCGGGCGAGGGGCAGGAGAACATTGTGAACCTGCTTCGGTGCGCGTGGGCCGGGAGCCAGAGGTATGGCGCGCTGGTTTGGAGCGGCGACATCTTCAGCGACTGGCGCGACTTCCGCCGTCAGGTTTGCGCCGGGCTGAACATGGGCATGGCCGGGATTCCGTGGTGGACGACGGACATCGGCGGATTCCACGGCGGATGGATCGAGAAACCGGAATTCCGGGAAATGCTGGTGAGATGGTTCCAGTGGGGCGCGTACTGTCCGGTGATGCGCCTGCATGGAGACCGGAGACCCGGAGCGGACGTGAAGCGCGCGAACGGGACATACGCCCTCGGGACCGGCGGCGACAACGAGGTGTGGAGCTTCGGGGACGAGGCGTATCCGATTCTGGTGAAATACATGGAGCGGCGCGAAGAACTGCGGGATTATACGCGGGAGATGATGCGCGTGGCCCATGAAGAAGGGACGCCGGTCATGCGGGCCATGGCGTACGAGCGCCCGGAGGACCCGGAATGCGCGGGAATCAAGGACCAGTACTTCTTCGGGGACAAATATATCGTTTCTCCGGTGCTCGAGCCGGGCGCGCGGGAGCGGAAAGTGTATTTGCCGGAGGGGAGATGGCGGAATGTCGACAGCGGAGAGGAAATTCAGGGCGGAGCGTGGGTGAATGTTCCTGCACCGCTGGAGATCATGCCGGTGTTTGAAAAGGTAAACTGAGAATGCGGGGCGGGCTTCGGTCCGCCCGTTTCTGTTGTGTGATTCGGTTGAAATTCGTCCTGATTCGCCCTGTTGAGAATTGGCAGGAAAGTGTGGTAAAATAAGGCATCCGAAGAGGTAAGGGAGGAAGAATCGGATGCCGCAGATCGGTGCGCTGATACGGGAAGGCAAAGGAAAACGCGTATACGCGACGGATGATCCGGACCTGGCGGTCGTGTACTATAAGGATGAGGCCATCGCGTACCACGGGCTGAAGCGCGGGCGGATTCTGGGCAAGGGCGAGATCAACAACGCCATTTGCGAACATCTTTTCACGCTGCTGAAAGACCAGGGCGTGGAAAACCATTTTGTGAAGCAGCTGGACGCGCGGCAGAGCCTGGTGCTGCGGTGCGAGATGATGCCGTTTGCCGTGAAGATTCGCAACCGCGTCGCCGGCGGGATGCACACGCGGACCGGGATGCCCGTGGGCGAGAAGCTGGACCCGACGGTGATCGAGTTTGTGCTGAAGGACCGGGACATCGACGTGGACGGGCTGGTGAACCACACGCATCTTTTGGCGATGAAGGCCGCGACGATGGAGGAAATTGACGAGATTTACCGTCTGGCAAACCGGATCAATGAGATTCTGACGGCGTACATGAGCGAGATCAATATTGAGCTGATTGACTTCCAGGTGGAATTCGGCCGGTACAAGGGCAAGATTCTGCTGGCGGACGAGATCAGCCCGGACACGGCGCGGTTCTGGGACAGCACGACGCACGAGCCGCTGGACATTGACCGGTTCCGCCGCGATCTGGGAGACGTGAAGGAAGCGTATCAGGAAGTGCTGCACCGGATGATGGGGACGACATACTGATGGGGGAAAAGATGAAAAAAGGGTTATCCATTGGCCTGGCGATGATGCTGGCCTTTTTTCAAATCAGCGCGGTTTTCGCCGAAGACGTGACGGAGGATGTGCTGATTGACGAAGCGGGGCAGGAGATCGAGGCCGGGACGGAAGAGACGGGAGAGGAGCCGGAAGAGGCGCCCGAAGAGACGGAGGCTCCCGCGGAGACGGAGGCTCCCGCGGAGACGGAAGCGCCGGAGGCAGAGGAGCCGGAAGGCGCCGCGTTTCCGGAGCTGAATGAAGACGGGTTTCTCGACGAGGGCGAGTTCCTGTACGAGAACGAAGAAGAAGGCTTGTGGCGGTACTGTTCCTCTACCCTGTGGGTCGAGATTCACCGCGTTGAGCAGGCGAGCCCGAAGCGCGTATGGTACGAAGCGGAGATCAAGTGCAGCGAGGACGGGGAAGTGCCGCACATGATTCCGCACGACAGCGAGAAATGGCTCAAGAAAACGACGTATCCGTACAAGATCGCGCGGGAAAACAAGACCGTGATCGCGGTGAGCAGTGATTACGCGCAGCTGCGGTACAAGCAGAAGAGCCTGATGGGCATTGTGATCCGGAACGGCGAAATCTGGGGACAGAAGACCCGGAAGCAGGGGGCGAACAAATTTCCGAACCTGGACACCCTCGCGCTGTTCCCGGACGGGGACATGCAGGTGTTCTACAGCGACGAGAAGACCGCGGAAGAGTACCTTGAGATGGGCGCGACGGACGTGCTCGCGTTCGGGCCGTGGCTGATCCGGGACGGGGAGATGAATACCGAGGCGCTGGAGAAATACGGGAAGAGCAAGGCCGAGCGCGTGGCGGTCGGGATGGTTGAGAAGGGGCATTACTGGTTTATGATGCTGGAAGGCCGGATTCAGCGGAGCAAGGGCGACGGGATCAGCTTTCTGGCGGAGAAATTGTACGACAAGGGGTGCCGGGTCGCGTTCAATCTCGACGGCGGACAGACGGCGTGCATCGTGTTCATGGGGCACCAGATCTGCAAGATGACGAACGGGAACCGGAACAAATCCTCCCGGACGACGGCGGACATCCTCGGCGTCGGGACGAGCGACCTTGTACCGGCGATCGACGATCCGTGGTGAGTAAGTTTTCCTTTTCATTTACGGGAAAAGCGTGTATAATATTTCAGGTTATCCGAATACGCAAAGGAGAGTAAGACGATGAAAATTCTGGTGGTCAACGCGGGTTCCTCCTCGCTGAAGTATCAGCTGATCGACATGGAGGACGAAAAAGAACTGGCCAAGGGCGTGGTGGAGCGCATCGGGATCGTCGGCAGCCGCATGAAGCACAGCGCGGGCGAGAAGAAGACCGTGATTGAGCAGGAGATTCCGGATCACGAAGCCGCGGCGCAGCTGATGCTGAAGATTCTGCAGGACGACGAGTACGGCGTGATCAAGTCCATCGACGAGATCGGCGCGGTCGGCCATCGCGTGCTGCACGGCGGGAACAAGTTTACCGCCAGCATGATTGTGAACGACGACGTGAAGGCCGCCATCCGGGAATGCTTCCCGCTGGGACCGCTGCACAATCCCGCGAACCTCATGGGCATCGAAGCCTGCGAGAAGGTCATGCACGGGACGCCCCAGGTGGCCGTGTTCGACACCGCGTTCCATCAGACGATGCCCGCGAAGGCGTATATGTACGGCGTGCCGAAGATGTATGAGGAGAAGCTGCATGTGCGTCGGTACGGCTTCCACGGGACGAGCCACCGGTATGTGAGCAAGCGCGTGTGCGAGTTCCTCGGCATTGAGCAGAAGGGCTCCCGGATTATCGTGTGCCACCTCGGGAACGGCAGCAGCATCAGCGCGGTGAAGGACGGCAAGTGCGTGGACACCTCCATGGGCCTGACGCCTCTGGAAGGCCTGCTGATGGGCACCCGGTGCGGCAACTGCGACCCGGCGGTGGTGCAGTTCATCGCGAATCATCCGCTGAACGACGACGGGACGCCCGTGGGGCATCCGATCAGCGTGGATGACGTGCTGACGATGATGAACAAGAAGAGCGGCCTGCTCGGCATCAGTGGCGTGAGCAGCGACATGCGCGACGTGGACGATCTGGCCGACAAGGGCGACGAGAACGCCATTCTGGCGCGGGATATGCTGATCTACGGCATCAAGAAGTACATCGGCAGCTATGCCGCGGCGATGGGCGGGGTGGACGTGATCGTGTTCACCGCCGGCATCGGCGAGAACAATAACGACCTGCGGATGCGGGTGATGGACGGCATGGAATTCCTCGGCGCCGAGATCGATCCCGAAAAGAATCAGGGACGCGGCGAGATGGTCATCAGCAAGGATACCAGCAAGGTCAAGATCTGCGTGATTCCGACCAACGAGGAAATTACCATCGCGCGGGATACGCTGGACCTGGTGACGACCGGGAAAGTGCGTGATAATTAAAGGATTTTTATTGACAAACGCTTTGCGATTGTTTATAATGCTAAACGGTCACTTTTGAGGTGAGGACATGAAGCTGGATGTTTCCAGGGCGATTGCCCAACCCGGCCAGGAGTTCACGTTTCAGGGTACGCAGGCCATTGCGGATCAGGAAATGTTCGGGAGTACCGTCCGGATGGACGAGTGCGAGGTCGAAGGGAACTACATGGCGGATGACGAAGGAAATATCGCCATCCGGGGCCGGATTGAAACCACTGCGCACGCACCGTGCGCCAACTGTCTGAAGGACGCGAGCGCGAAGGTGGAAAACGAGTTTGACGAAGTTTTCCAGCGGAACGGTGATCCCGAGGACGACGAGATCTTCGCGTACGAAGGTCACGAAGTTGATCTGAGCAAGCTTGTCATGTCATACGCCGTCATGGCTCTGCCGATCCGCTTCCTGTGCAGGGAGGATTGTCCGGGCTTTGAGTACACGGACCCGGAAGCGGCCCCCGCGGAAAGCGGAGTTCAATACCCCTTCGCGGGGCTGAGGCAATTGCTTGATCAAATGGAGGAGGTGTAAACCATGGCTGTACCGAAGGGTAAAGTATCCAAGGCTCGCAGAAACAGCCGCCGCGCCAATTGGAAGCTGCAGCTGCCCGGAATCGTCGAGTGCCCCCAGTGCCACCAGATGAAGCTGGCGCACCGTGTGTGCAAGAACTGCGGCTATTATAACGGCGTCCAGGTCGTCAACAAGGACGAGAAGAAGGACGCCTGATTGTCGAGGCTTTTTTTCAGCCGGATTTGACAGCTCCGTCCTGAGTTTCGGGACGGGGCTTTTGTTTATTTTTTGAGACCAGAGGAGGATGACCATGGAGGAGAAGAAGATGACGGGCGGCGGACATGGCGACCCGGTTCGATCCGCAGGCCATTGAAAGCGAGATTTACGAGGCATGGGAGAAGAGCGGCGCGTTTGTGGCGCACCGCGTGGAGGGGAAGAAGCCCTTCACGATTGTCATGCCGCCGCCNAATATCACCGGTCAGCTCCACATGGGGCATGCCATGGACTGCGTGCTGCAGGACGCGCCGATCCGGTATCACCGGATGAAGGGCGACCCGACGCTGTGGCTGCCGGGGACGGATCACGCCGCCATCGCGACGGAGGTCAAGATCGTCGACGCCATGCGCAAGGAAGGCCTGACGAAGGAAGGCATCGGGCGCGAGGCGTTNCTNGAGCGCGCGTGGAAGTGGAAGGAAGANTTCGGCGGGCGCATCGTGACGCAGCAGCGGCGGATGGGCGTCAGCTGTGACTGGAGCCGCGAGCGGTTCACGATGGACGAGGGATGCAGCAAGGCCGTGCGCGAGGTGTTTGTGCGGCTGTACGAAAAGGGCCTCATCTATCGCGGACAGCGGATGATCAACTGGTGNCCGAGCTGCAGGAGCGCGCTGAGCGACGCAGAGGTCGAGTACCGCGAGCAGGACAGCCATCTGTGGCACATCCGGTATCCCGGCGCGGACGGGAGCGAAGGCGTGATCGTCGCGACGACNCGCCCGGANACNATGCTGGGCGACACCGGNGTGGCCGTGAACCCGAACGACGAGCGGTACACCGACCTGGTCGGNAANAANGTGATTCTGCCGATCATGAACCGGGAGATTCCGGTCGTGGCGGACGATTATGTCGAGATGGACTTCGGGACGGGCGCCGTGAAGATGACCCCCGCGCATGACCCGAACGACTTTGAGGTCGCGCAGCGGCATGACCTCGAGATCATCACCGTGACGAATGATGACGGCACGATGAACGAGAACGCCGGGGAATACGCCGGGATGGATCCCATGGAGTGCCGGAAGGCGATTGTCGAGAAGCTGGACGAGATAGGGTTACTGGTGAAAGTGGAAGACTACAAGCACAACGTGGGCTTCTGCTACCGGCACGGGAACACCGTGGTCGAGCCGCGGCTGAGTGAACAGTGGTTTGTGAAGATGAAGCCCCTCGCGGAGCCCGCGATCGCGGCGGTCAGGAACGGCGAGACGAAGTTTGTGCCGGACCGGTTCAGCAAGATTTATTTCAACTGGATGGAGAACATCCGCGACTGGTGCATCAGCCGGCAGCTGTGGTGGGGACACCGGATTCCCGCGTGGTACTGCGATGAGTGCGGGGAGATGAGCGTGAGCCGGACGGACCTTGAGAAGTGCCCGAAGTGCGGGAGCACGCACATCCGGCAGGACGAGGACGTGCTGGACACGTGGTTCTCGTCGGCGCTGTGGCCGTTCTCCACGCTGGGATGGCCGGACGAGACGGAGGATCTGAAGTATTTCTATCCGACGACCATGCTGGTGACCGGGTACGACATCATCTTCTTCTGGGTCGCGAGAATGATTTTCAGCGGCATTGAGAACATGGGGAAGACCCCGTTCGAGACCGTGCTGATTCACGGACTGGTGCGCGACAGCCAGGGGCGGAAGATGTCCAAGTCCCTCGGGAACGGTGTGGACCCGCTTGAGGTTGTGAACGAATATGGCGCGGACGCGCTGAGATTCAGCCTCGTGATGGGCGTGAGCCCCGGAAACGACACACGATACAGCAAGGAACGCGTCGAGATGGCGCGGAACTTCGCGAACAAGGTGTGGAACGCGAGCCGGTTCGTGCTGATGAACGTGAACGGGCGCGGGGAGATTGATTCCTCGAAGCTCGAGACCGCGGACAAGTGGATTCTGAGCCGGCTTCAGGACGCAATCCGCGAGATCAGCGCGCACATGGAGGACGGCGACTTCGGGCTGGCCGCGACGCGGATTTATGATTTCGCGTGGAGCGAGTTCTGTGACTGGTACATCGAGCTGAGCAAGGCGCGGCTGCTGGGCGAGGAAGGCGAGAGCAAGGAGACCGCAAAGGCTGTGCTGATGTACGTGCTGGAGGCGCTGCTGAAGCTCCTGCACCCCTTCATGCCGTTCCTGACCGAGCAGGTGTACAAGTATCTGCCCGGGAGCGAGGGCTTCCTGATGCTTCAGAAGTGGCCGGAGGTGAAGGCGGAGTACGACTTCCCCGAGGACGAGCGGAAGATGCAGGGCGTGATGGAAATCATCCGGACCATCCGGAATCTGCGGAGCGAGATGAACGTCGCGCCGTCGAAGCGGACGCGGCTGATGCTCAAGAGCGCGGACGGATGGGCGGATACTCTTACAAGCGCGGAAGGATACTTCAAGCGGCTGGCGGGCGCGAGCGAGGTGGAACTGATTTCTGCCGCGCCCACGGAGAAGACCGTGAGCGCCGTGACCGGGGCGGGCGAACTGTTCATCCCGCTGGGTGATCTGGTCGACTTTGAGAAGGAAATCGCCCGGCTGAAGAAGGAACAGGAGAACCTCGAAAAGGAAATGGCCCGGGCGAAGGGCAAGCTGGAGAATCCCGGATTTGTGGCGAAAGCGCCGGAGCAGCTGGTGAACGCGGAGCGCGAGAAGCTGGCCGCGAACGAGCAGAAGGCCGCGGCACTGAAGAAGCGGATTGAAGAACTGCAGGAGAATCTGTAAGAGCAAAGGAGGGGACATCATGGAACGGTACGCGTGGAAGGGCCGCGTGGTCGCGGGAAAGGAAGCCGAATACGAGAAGCGGCATGCCGAGATCTGGCCGGAGATGGTGCAGGTGCTGAAGGACGCTGGAATCTGCCATTACAGCATCTGGCGGTGCGGGGATGAGCTGTTCGGATACTATGAGTGCGAGCAGGGCATCGAGTACGCCGCGAAGAAGCAGGCGGAGAGCGAGGTTGTGAAGCGCTGGGACGAGTACATGAAGGACGTGCTGATCATGGAAAAGGATCCGGTGACCGGCGCGCAGCCCCTGATGAAACAGGTTTTCTGGCTTGAATAACGGGATTTCCCCGCGACCGTTTTGGCCGCGGGGAAATTCGCATAGAGGGAAATATGGCGAAATTATATGTGGTGGCGACCCCGATCGGGAATCTCGGCGACTGGAGCCCGCGGGCGGTGGAGACCCTGCTGACCGTGGATTTGATAGCCGCGGAGGACACGCGGGTGACGGGGAAACTGTGCCAGGTGAACGGGATTCACACGCCGCTGACGAGCATGCACCAGCATAACGAGGGCGTGAAAGGGGAACAGCTGGCGGAGAAGATGCTGGCGGAGAACCTGAATGTCGCGCTGACGACGGACGCGGGGACGCCGTGCGTGTCCGACCCGGGATACGCGCTGGTGAAGGCGTGCGTGGAGCGCGGGATTGAGGTCGTGAGCGTACCGGGATGCTGCGCCGCGATCGCCGCGATCAGCGTGAGCGGGCTGGACAGCCGGGAATTTGCGTTTTACGGGTTTTTGCCGCGGGAGAAGAAGGACCTGAAGGAAAAACTGCGGGACATCGCCGGGAAGACAAAGATGGCGGTCGTGCATGAGAGCCCCTTCCGGGTGAAGGACCTGGTCGCGTGCATGAAGGAAGAGTGGTCGGGGGCGCAGCTGAGCGTGAGCTGTGACCTGACGAAGATGTACGAAAAAACCGTGCGCGGGACGCCGGAGGAAGTGCTCAGGGCGCTGGAGGAGAACCCGAAGGCGGAGAAGGGCGAGTACTGCCTGGTGGCGGATTTGCGGAATGTGGAGATGCCGGAGAAGGCACAGCCTGCGGCGGATGTATGCCTGGAGGCACGGATTGTGGATCTCATGATGAGCGAAGGGCTGAGCCTGAGGGACGCGCAGAGCGAGATGGTGCTGAGGGGCGAAAAAAAGAACGCCGTGAAGCAGGCGGCGCTGAGGCTGAAGAAAGAATTTTCCGGGGAATGAGGCAGGAGGAGAAGATGGAGTTTATCCATGAGCCGGTGATGCTGAACGAGGTGCTCGAGTGGATGGCGCCGAAGGCGGACGGGGTATACCTCGACGGGACGCTCGGCGGCGGCGGACACAGCGGTGCGATTCTGCGCCAAAGCGGCGGGACGGCAACCCTGTACGGGATTGACCGAGATGAGAACGCCATCCGGGCGGCGAGCGAGCGCCTGGGCGAATTTCCCGGGTTTCACGCGATTCACGGGAATTTCCATGACGCGAAGGCACTGCTCGAGGAGGCCGGGGCGCCGAAGCTGGACGGGGCGCTGCTGGATCTCGGGGTGAGCAGCCCGCAGCTGGACACGCCGGAACGGGGATTCAGCTATCACGAGGACGCGCCGCTGGACATGAGAATGGACCAGAGCCGGGGGATGACCGCGGCGGAACTGCTGAACACGGCGAGCGAGGAAGAGATTGCCGGAATCATCCGGGACTTCGGCGAGGAGAAGTGGGCGGCGCGGATCGCGAAGATCATCTGCGAGCACCGGGAAGAGAAGCCGCTGGAGACGACATTTGATCTGGTTCGCGCGGTGGACGCCGCGATTCCCAAAGCTGTGCGGCGGAAGGATGAGGGGCATCCGGCGAGGCGGACATTTCAGGCGATCCGGATCGCGGTGAACGATGAGCTGACGCCGCTGGATCAGGCGATCCGGGAGATTACGGATTGTTTGAAGCCCGGCGGACGGATTTGCGTGATTACCTTCCACTCCCTGGAGGACCGGCTGGTGAAGAAATGCTTTCAGCGGCTGTGGAACCCGTGCGTATGCCCGCCGAAGGCGCCGGTGTGCACCTGCGGGCGGAAGCCGGTGGCGAAGGTGCTGGCGGGCGGCGCGGTGAAGCCGACGAAGGAAGAGATTGAGCGGAACCCGCGGGCGCACAGCGCGAAGCTGAGGGTGGCGGAGAAGCTGGAGGTGATTCAGGTATGATTTCCATGATTCCCGTATACGGACGGATGGCGGAGAACTGCTATCTGGACATTGATGAGAACAGCGGGCACGGGTGGATCATTGATCCCGGCGCGGAGGCGGACGCGATTCTGGAGGTCATCCGGGAGAACGGATGGGTGATTGAGAAGATTCTGCTGACGCACGGGCATTTTGACCATATCGGTGCCGTGAATGAACTCAGGGACGCGCTGAAGGTGCCGGTCGTGATCCACGAGACGGAGGAGAACTACCTGACGCGGCCGGAGAACAACCTGTCGAGGAGATACGCGCCGGAAATTGTGATTGAGGGCGCGGAGAATGTGAATGACGGGGAAGAAGTCGCGCTGGACGCGAACCCGGAGAAGAAAGTGAAAGTGATTTGCACGCCGGGGCACACGACGGACTCCGTGCTGTATTATAACGAAAAAGAAGGGTATGCCTTCAGCGGGGATACGATTTTCAGAGGAAGCGTCGGGATTACCTGCCATCCGGGCGGGGATGACGACGCGCTGAGGGAGAGTATTCTGGGAAGAGTGTTCGCCCTGCCGGAGGAGACGAAGCTGTATTCCGGGCACAGCGATGTGACGACGGTGGGGACGGAGAAGAGGAGGTATGGGATTCTTTGAATCCCAAGTAACTTGCGAACATAAAAATTGGACCGCCGAATGGCGGTCCGATTCTTATGTGAGCCCGGCGGGATTCGAACCCACGACCTTTTGATTCGTAGTCAAACACTCTATCCAGCTGAGCTACGAGCCCACGGCTGTCCGTAACAGCTCAAATAATTTATCACAAGAGGGGAAAGATGTCAATCCCCTTTTGGAATTTTTTTGGCTTCCACCTCTGCAAGGCGGTCTGCAACAGCGGCTTTGCGCTTGCGGAAGGAGGCCATGGCGATGAAGCACAAAATAATTTGCACGACCGTGGAGCAGGGGGTGGCGAGGCCGATATGGAAGAGGGAGACGGGCTCCCACTTGCTGAAGACAAAGGAGAGGGGGACGCGGACGCAGAAGGCGCCGACAATGCCCTGAAGCATGACGAAGCGCGTCATGCCGACGCCGTTGAAGAAACCGATGAAAACGAAGAGGAAGGCCGTGAGGAAGGCGTCAAAGGCGTAGGCCTTGAGGTAATCCCAGGCGTGGGCAATGACGTCCGGCTCGCGGGAGAAGATGCCGCAGAGAAGGTCGCCGCGGAAGTAGGCGAAGAGGCCGATGGCTGTGCCGCAGGCGAGGGAGAGGCCGATGCCGACCTTGAGCGCCTTCAGACAGCGGTCCGGCTTGCCGGCGCCGTAATTCTGGGCAACGAAGGCCGCGACGGATTGAGAGAAGGCGGAGGAGACGAGCATGATGAAATTGCAGACCTTTTCCGCGACGCCCATGCCGGCGGAGGCGGTGAGGCCCAGGGAATTCACGATGGCCAGGATGATCAGGAAGGAGAGGCCGACCAGAAAATCCGAGAACGCCAGCGGGAGCCCGAGGCCCGTGATGCGCTTCACAAAAGGCAGGAGGGCGCGGAGGTTTTTCCACTCGCGCGGTTCCACCGTGAAGGGCAGGGTCTGGCGGCGAATCATAAAATACGAGCAGATGACGGAGACCAGCTGGGCCGCGACAGTCGCGACGGCGGCGCCGACCGCGCCCATGTGGAAGACCGCGACGAGGAGGAGATCACCGAAGATATTGACCACGGTCGCGATGGCAACGGTGATGAGCGGGGTGCGGGAATCCCCGAGGCCGCGGAAAATGCTGCCGATGAGGTTATAGGCAATGATGACGATGATGCCGACGCCGCAGGTGCGGATATAGCCGACGGTGGCGGGCATGGCTTCCTCCGGGGCGTTCATGAGGGACGCGATGGCGCCCGGGAAAATGACCGTGAGGCCCGTGAGCAGGACGCCGATGCAGAGGAAGAGCACGAGGCCCGCGCCGATGACGGGGCTGCACTCGTCCGTGCGCTTTTCACCGATTTTCTGACCCAAGAGAATCGTCATGCCCATGGAAAAGCTGGCGACGATGTTGGTGAGGGTCATCATGATCTGCGAGCCGGTGGAGACGCCGGAGACATCCGCGCTGGTGGCGAACTGACCGACGACAAGCAGGTCGACCGCGCCGTAGAGCGACTGCAGGAAGAGCGCCAGCAAGACGGGCAACATAAAACGAACCAAGGGCCCCGTGATGGGACCTTCGGTGAAATTGATATTCCGTTCCGCTTTCATCTTAAAAACCTCCATGTTTCAAGCGTTACGGGGGTACTTATAACAGAGATCGGGAGCAAAGTCAACCTTTTTATTTTAATATGGAAGAAATCACATTTTCGACTTCAGGGAGCGGATGCGGAGGATGCCCGGGCAGGCGGCCAGATCCGTGAGGACCTTGTCGAAGGTCAGCTTCGCGGGGACCTCCAGAGTATATGTGAAGACATAGTGCACCTTTTGCCGGCGGGCGCGCATCTCCATATCCGTGTCATGGACACGGACATCATATTTCGTAAAGATTTCCTGAATGGCGGGCAGAGCCGTGTCCCGCTCCGTAAAGGTCACCGCGATGCGGCGGACGTAGCGCGGGACGAGGAAGCGCTGCATGACGCTGAGGGTGAGGATGCAGATGACCGTGCAGGCGAGGGCGAGCAGGTAATACCCGCAGCCGCAGACGAGGCCGAGGCAGCCCGTGATCCAGAGGGAGGCCGCGGTGGTCAGACCGGCGACGCGCTTCTGGGAAATAAAGATCGTGCCGGCACCGAGGAAACCGATGCCGCTGATGACCTGACAGAGGAAGCGTGTGCGGGAAAGCGTGATGCCGGTTTCAAAGCCGGCGGACTGATTGAGGGCGACGACTTCTTCCACCAACAATGACTCCGTGATCGCGACAACAGCGGCGCCGACGCAAACCAGAATATGCGTGCGGATGCCGGCGGGGCGGTGATGGACCTCACGGTCCCAGCCGATGACCCCGGAAACAAGGCATGCCATGAGCAGACGAAGACCGATTTCCCACCAGGGCATAAAACACACCTCCCTGTGCAGAATTCATTCATGTGTGACTGATTTCGATAAGAAAAGTGTAAACGGTGGAAGGGGTTTTGTCAAGAAAAGGGCAATTTTCCCCCTGTACAGAAAAGGATTTTTGTGGTTTAATATACATGCATGAAAGCATTTACACCGCGACGGCGGAGCAGGAGGAGAAGAAAAATGAAAGCATTCATGGATCAGGATTTTCTGCTGAACACGGAGGTGGCGAAGGAGCTGTATCACGGGGCGGCGAAGGATTGCCCGATCATCGATTATCACTGCCACCTGAGCCCGAAGGAGATTTACGAGGACATCCGGTACGAGAACATCACGCAGGTGTGGCTCGGCGGGGACCACTACAAGTGGCGCCTGATGCGGAGCGCGGGCGTGCCGGAGAAGTACATCACCGGGGACGCTCCGGATTTCGAAAAGTTTGAGAAATACGCCGAGGTGCTGGGAAAGGCCATCGGGAATCCTCTGTATCACTGGAGCCATCTGGAACTGCGCCGCTTCTTCGGATATGACGGGATTCTGAACAAGGAGACCGCGAAGGAAGTGTGGGAGATCGCGAACAAAAAGCTCGCGAGCGAAGGATATACCAGCCGCGGGCTGATCCGGATGAGCAATGTGGAGACCATCTGCACGACGGATGACCCGGTGGACAGCCTCGAGTGGCACGAGAAGCTGGACGCGGACAAGAGCTTTGAGGTGACCGTGCTGCCCGCGTGGCGCCCGGATAAGGCGATGAACCTCGAGAAGGATACCTACCTTGATTATATCGCCCAGCTGGAAAAGGCCGCGGGGATGAAGATCGGGAGCTTTGCGGATCTGAAGAAAGCGCTCAAGAACCGGCTGGACTTCTTTGCCGCGCACGGATGCACGCTGAGTGACCACGCGCTGAACTATGTGATGTACGCGCCGGCGGGCGACGAAGAGATCGAGCAGATTTTTGCAAGCCGCCTGAGCGGGAAGATTCCCGGGGCGGAGGACGAGGCAAAATTCAAGTTTGCCTTCATGACCGCGATGGCCGCGGAGTACACCCGCCGCGGATGGGTGATGCAGCTGCACTACGGATGCCGGAGAGACAATAACCCCGTGATGTTCAAAAAGATGGGGCCGGACACCGGGTTTGACTGCGTGGACAACACCGCGCCGAGCACCCAGACCGCCGCGTTCCTCGGATATCTGGAGGAGAACGGGAACCTGCCGAAGACCATTCTGTACAGCTTGAACACGAACGACAACGCCGCGATTGACTCCATTCTGGGATGCTTCCAGAACGAGACCGCGGTCGGGCGCATTCAGCACGGGAGCGCGTGGTGGTTCAACGACCACTTTGACGGCATGAGCGAGCAGCTGAAGAGCCTCGGGAACCTCGGATATCTGGCCGGGTTCGTGGGGATGCTGACGGACAGCCGGAGCTTCCTGAGCTATCCGCGGCACGAGTATTTCCGTCGGATTCTGTGCCGGATCTTCGGCGAGTGGGTCGAAGAGGGATTCTATCCCGAGGACATGGAGACGCTGAAGGAAATCGTGCGCGGGATCAGCTACGAGAACGCGAAGAAGTACTTCGGATTCAAGCAGAAGGAACTGTAATTTCATTATTTGCGGCGCCGCCGGGAGAGGATTCCGGGGGCGCTGTTTTTTTGTCCGAAACGGGAGCAAGATCGCCGAAAGAGGGGACTTGCGCAGAGCGGTGAAATATGGTATAACACGCCAAGTATCCGAAAGGATACCGGGCGCCGAGATGTCCCCCGGCCCGAGAAACCGAAACCGGGATAAATAAAGGCTAAACGGATGGACGACATGAAAGAAAGGAAAGCAACGAGGGATTTAACGAACGGAACGCCGATGAAGCTGATTCTCGGTTTCGCGGCGCCGCTGCTGTTCGGATTCCTGTTTCAACAGTTTTACAGCTTCGTCGACACGGCGATTGTCGGCAAGTACCTGGGCGCGGCCAAGCTGGCGGCGGTCGGGAGCACCGGAAGCATCAACTTCCTCGTGCTCGGGTTCTGCCAGGGCGCGTGCGCGGGATTCGCGATCCCGATTGCCCAGGCGTTCGGCGCGAGGGATGAGGACGGGATTCGCCATCTGGTGGCGACGAGCACGTATCTGAGCGCCGCGCTGAGCATTGTGATGGCGGTGGTGACCGGGGTCCTGTGCCCGCAGATGCTCCGGCTGATGAACACGCCGGAGGAGATTATTGACGACGCGGTCGGATATATCCGGATCATCTTCCTGGGGATTCCGGTGACGATCCTTTATAATATGACCAGCGGGATTCTGCGCTCACTGGGGGACAGCAAGACGCCGGTGTACTTCCTGATTCTGGCTTCGCTGGTGAACGTGGTGCTGGATCTCGCGCTGATTCTGTACTGCAATATGGACGTGATGGGCGCCGCGGTGGCGACGCTGATCAGCCAGCTGGTGAGCGGCATCGGGTGTCTGGTGGTCATGATCAAAAACTTCCCGGAACTGCGTATGAAGGCGGAGGACTGGAAATTCCGCCCGGAGGAAGCGAAAAAGCTGTTCCTGACCGGAGTGCCGATGGGACTTCAGTATTCCATCACGGCGATCGGCAGCGTGATTGTGCAGTGGAGCGTGAACGGGCTGGGCGTGGACGCGGTGGCCGCGGTGTCCGCCGGGAGCAAGCTGAGCTCCTTCCTCGCGTGCATGTTTGACGCTCTGGCGACGACGATGGCGACGTATGCCGGGCAGAACCTCGGCGCGCGGAAGATCGGGCGGATCACCGAGGGGCTGCGGGCGAGCGCGATCATCGGGACGGTGTATTCCGTGCTGGCGTTCCTCGCGATGCTGGCGCTTGACCGGAGTTTTCTGGGGCTGTTTGTGGACGCGAACACTGACCCGGAGGTCATGAACATGGCGAGCCGGTATATCCGGATCTGCAGCGCGTTTTACATTCCGCTGCTGTTTGTGAACATCGTGCGGCTGAGCATTCAGGGCATGGGGTACACAAAGGTGGCCATGGGCGCGGGCGTATTCGAGATGATCGCGCGGACGGCGGTGGCGATTTTCCTGGTGCCGGTGTTCGGGTTCACCGGGGCGTGCATGGCGAACCCCGCGGCGTGGGTGATGGCGGATCTTTTCCTGATTCCCTGCTACGCCAGGACGGTGAGAGCTGTGCGCGAGCGGCTGCAGATTCCCATGGAGAAGCCGGCGAACCGCTTCAATGTGCGGTTCACACGGGCGCGGGAAGGTCTGCGGGGAACCGTATTCCACCGGGCGAGAGGATAAGAAACGGCGGGGCGAAAGCCCCGCTTTTTTTGCTGAAAATGATTGACTTGAAAGGGTGCTTTTCAGTATAATTAGTAAGGTTCGGGACAATATATCCGGACACTGAAAACGAAGGAGGGAATGTCATGGACGCCGGGAGTACGGGCGGCATACCGGTTGGGCGAAGACGGCAGGATCCGGGCGTGATGACAGTCCGAATCCTGTGAGCTGAAAATTCAGCGCGTTTTCTCTCCGGCGGGCGAGGCTTCACAAAGGGTTGTGGAAGCTTTTTTCGCGTGCCTGCGGGAGAGAAAACACGCGCCTGACCGCGAGCCTCTGAGAACCACCGAAAATGATATGGAACGGAGGGACGCGAAATGGCTGAGCATAATGTGACCATGGAAAACACTCTGCAGGTGCTGCTGAGTGAAAAGAAGTACACCACTATCCGCGATGTACTGGTGACGATGAACCCCGCGGACGTGGCGGCCGTGTTTGCCGGCGTGAGGCCGGAACAACTGCCGCTTATGTTCCGTTTGCTTCCGAAGGAGCAGGCGGCGGAATGCTTCGTTGAGATGGACAGCGACCAGCAGGAGGCCCTGATCCGGGGCATCAGCGATAAGGAACTGAAGCAGGTGATGGACGAGCTGTACGTCGACGACGCGGTGGACATCGTGGAAGAGATGCCCGCGAACGTCGTGCAGCGGATTCTGGCGCAGAGCGATCCGCAGATGCGCAAGGAGATCAACGAGATTCTGCAGTACCCGGAGAATTCCGCCGGGAGCGTGATGACGACCGAATACGTGAGCCTGAATCCGAACATGACCGTCGGGGACGCGATTCTGCGCATCCGGCAGACGGGCGTGGACAAGGAAACGATTTATACCTGCTATGTGCTGAAAAACCGGCTGCTGATCGGCACGGTGAGCGTGAAGAGTTTGCTGCTCGCGCCGAGCGACATGCAGATGATCGACAGCGTGATGGAAAGCGGGAACGGGCTGATCACCGTGAACACACATACGGACCAGGAAGAAGTGGCCCGGATGATGAGCAAGTATAACCTGCTGGCGATTCCGGTCGTGGACAGCGACAACCGGATGGTCGGTATCGTCACATTCGACGACGCGATGGACGTCATGGAAGACGAGGCCACCGAGGACATGGAAATCATGGCCGGTATGATGCCCAGCGAGAAGACATATCTGAAGTCCTCGCCGTGGGACCTGTTCAAGCAGAGAATTCCGTGGCTGGCGCTTTTGATGGTGAGCGCGACCTTTACCGGGCTGATTATCACAAGCTTCGAGGAGGCGCTGGCGGCGCAGGTCGTGCTGACCGCGTTTATCCCGATGCTGATGGACACGGGCGGCAACTCCGGGTCGCAGAGCTCGGTGACGGTGATCCGCGCGCTGAGCCTGGGAGAGCTGGAATTTGCCGATTTGCCGCGGGTGATCTGGAAGGAAATCCGGACGGCCGTGCTGTGCGGCGTGGCGCTGGCGGTGCTGTGCTTTGTGAAGATCATGCTGATTGACAAGCTGCTGCTCGGGAACGAGAGCATCTCCATGCTGGTGGCGGCGGTCGTGTGCGTGACGATGGCGATCACGGTGCTGGCGGCGAAGATTGTCGGGTGCGTGCTGCCGATGTGCGCGAAGAAGGTCGGGTTTGATCCGGCGGTGATGGCGAGTCCGTTTATCACGACGATTGTGGACGCGCTGAGTTTGCTGGTTTACTTTGCAACGGCGAAGGCGCTGCTGCACTTATAACGGAGGAATATCATGGCGAGCGGGACGAGACAGAACGCGATGTACAATGTGGCGTACAGGCTGTTTTCTGTGCTGCTGCCGCTGGCGACGGCGCCGTACCTGAGCCGCGTGGTCGGGCGGGAAGGCGTCGGGCTGTATTCCCTGGCGTGGAGCGTGAGCTACATTTTCTGCCTGATTGGGATGCTGGGGCTGAACGATTACGGCGTGCGCGCCATCGCGAAGACGAGGGACGATCCGGAAAAGATGAGCCGGACCTTCAGCGCCATCTGGCAGATGCAATTGATCGTTGCCGGGGTGACGCTCATTGCCTGGTTCGGATATGTGTTCCTGGTCGCCGGGGCGGAGAAGGAGATTGCCCTGCACCTGACGCTGATGAGCGTGAGCTGTCTGGTGAGCTTTGACTGGTGTCTGATGGGCCTCGACATTTTCAAGCCCATCGCGATCCGGAATACCCTGATCAAGCTGGCGGGCGCGGCGTGTGTGTTCCTGCTGGTGAAGGGACCGGAGGATCTGTGGATTTACGCGCTGGTGTGGAGCGCGAGCACCTTCCTCGGGAATCTGAGCTGCGTGCCGAGCCTGAGTGGGCGCGTGAAGTACACGCCGGTGCCGATGCGCGAAAGCCTTCAGCATTTAAAGCCGTGCGCGGTGCTGTTTATCTCCGTGATGGCGGTGAACATTTACCGGACGATGGACAAGGTGATGGTGAGCGCGATCGCCGGGGTCGAGNAGAACGGCCTGTACGAGAACGCGGAGAAGATCATNTACTGTCTGAGCGGGTTCATCTCCGCCATCGGGACGGTGATGATGCCGAAGATCAGCCACATGCAGGAGCGCGGCGAGACGGAGGCCATCCGCGCGCATATCGACAAGAGCATGAACCTGATTCTGTGCATGGTGAGCGGGATGGCGTTCGGCGTGGCCGCGGTGGCGGACAATTTCGCGCCGCTGTTTTACGGGANGGATTTCACGGAGAGCGGGGCACTGATGGCGCCGCTGGCGTTCACGCTGATCGCGATCGGATTCGCGAACGTGATCCGGACGCAGTGGGTGCTGCCGCAGGCGCGGGACGATATTTTTGTGAAGAGCGTGTGCGCCGGNGCGGTNGTGAACCTGATCGCGAACGCCGCGCTGATTCCGGGACTGAAGAGCATGGGCGCGGTGATCGGGACGCTGNTGGCGGAGGGCACGGTGCCCTTTGTGCAGTGGCTGATCCTGCGCAAGGAANTGCCGTACGGAAGGTACATGAAATACACCGGAATCTGGGCCGCGGCGGGGCTGGTGATGCTCCTTCTTGTGCGGATGGCCGGGAAGGTTCTGCCGNCCGGCGGNTGGATCGGGCTCGGGATTCAGGTGGTCTGCGGGATTGCCGTGTACGGGATTGAAACGCTGCTGATACTGAAAAAAGAGGGGATTTCCCTGAGGAACTGATTTAAGAAAAGCCGGAGAGCGAGCGCTCTCCGGCTTTTTCAGCGGGGAAATTATTCTTCTTCGGAATCGGAATTGACCAGGGCCTGGAAGGCTTCGAACGCGGCATCAGCCTCGTCGTCTTCCGGGGGCACGTAGGTGTCGTTTCCGTCTTCATCCGGGATGACCTTGAGGATGATGACTTCGATTTCGGCATCTTCGTCGTCGATGGGTTCGGAGACGGCGAGATAATGCGTGTCGTTGAAGTCGAAGGCGGCGAGGAGCTCGAAGGTGACGGATTCGCCGTTTTCGTCGATCAGCTCGATCAGGTCATCATTTTCCTCGTTGTTCAGAAATTCGTCCGACATGGGGAAACCTCCTTTGCGTTAAGACTCATGTTCATCCAGCCACTGACGGAGTATGACCGCCGCGGCCACTTTGTCCACCGTGCCTTTGCGGGCGAGGCGGGACATATCATCTTCCAGAAGCGCGTCCTCCGCGGTGACCGTGGAGAGGCGCTCATCCTGATAAAATACCTTCAGGCCGAGTTTTTCCAGCTGGGCGCAGAACTCGCGCACCTTTTTGGCCTGAAAGCCCTCCGTGCCGTCCATATTGAGGGGGAGGCCGGAGACGATTTCGTCGGTTTCATACCGGTCGCAGAGATCACGGATATGCCGGCTGTCCGGCCCCCAACCGACGCGATGAAGCACTTCGACGGGGGAGGCGATCATGCGCATGGGATCCGACACGGCGATGCCGATGCGGGCATCCCCGATATCCAGAGCCAGGAGACGCTTCATCATTTTACCCTCCGGAGACAAGAGACGGGGAGGCGGAACGCCTCCCCGGGGAAAACATTACCGGTTGCTGTCGCGGCGCGGCGGACGGCGGGAACCGCCGTTATTATCGCGGCGGGCGGGCGCGTTATTGTCGTAGACAATATCGTTGCGGATCAGGTTGATCCGACCCTGCGCGTCGATCTCGGAGACCTTGACTTCGAGCTCATCGCCGATGTTCACGACATCCTCGACCTTCTCCACGCGGTGATTTTCCAGCTTGGAGATGTGAATCAGGCCGTCCTTGCCGGGGGCGAGCTCCACAAAGGCGCCGAAGTTCATGATGCGGACCACCGTGCCGGTGAAGACGTCGCCGACTTCGATATCCTTGGCGATGCCTTCGATGATCTTCTTCGCCTTCGCCGCGGCATCCGCGTCGGGGGTGGAGATGAAGACACGGCCGTCGTCCTCGATGTCGATCTTCACGCCGGTTTCCGCGATGATCTTGTTGATCATCTTTCCGCCGGGGCCGATGACTTCGCGGATCTTGTCCGGATTGATCATGAAGTTGATGATCTTGGGCGCG
>Ga0065709_1004595_pt1 | contig 64478 bp, 44 predicted proteins | sample Hoacrofraction14_2_FD_59096 | JGI IMG/M metagenome (GOLD analysis project Ga0065709, IMG submission 59096) | Hoatzin crop microbial communities from Cojedes, Venezuela, sample from fiber fraction 14 v1 | ecosystem: Host-associated > Birds > Digestive system > Esophagus > Crop | place: Venezuela...
TTCACGAGTCCGTGGGCAAACCCGTATTCAATCAGCGCGAGCTCGTTTTCCCGCACGGTCACGGGACTGTCATTCAGCCCGCAGGTGCATCCCGCCTCGCACAGCGCCGGACACACACGCCCCGTGAACTCCGGAAAATTGCTCGTCTTCCGCAGCCTCGCCAGCGCGTGATCCCAGTTTCCGAGATACAGCATATCGTTCCATTCGGGAATCAGGTTGTGCAGCGGGCATCCGCTGAATCCGGCCCCGCCGATATTCTCCCCCGCCTGGCAAAACGGCACGCCGCAGTTCATGCACCTCGCCGCCTGCGTCCGCCGCGCTTCCGCGTCCAGCATCGGATGAAACTCATTCCAGTTCTTCACCCGCTCCTCCGGCGTCAGGGCAGGATTTCCCTTACGATCGTATTCCATAAACCCGCTTGGCTTACCCATAAAATCACCCTCTCAGTGTATCTGTCAGCCACACATTCATGCGATCGCCGTTAGCCGCTCTCGCTTCGCCAGCTTGCGAATCGCGGACGGCTGTACCATGGCACTCCGTAATTTGCTTTCATTTCACTTCGTTCATGACAGCGAAACTACGTGCTCAAACGCTTCAATTTCTGCTTGTTCTCTGCTCATCCCGCGCTCTTCCATCTGCCCGATGGTGCGTGTCATCCGCGCGTAATCATTCGGCACGACCTTCTTGAACTGCGCCACGTTTTCCTCGAAATTCTCCAGAATTTTCTTCGCCTTCTTCGACTTCGTGGTCTCATAATGCTGTTCAATCAGTTCCTTCAGTTCCTGAATATCGTGCTTCTCCCGCACCTCGCACGCCGTCACAAATTCCTTGTTCAGCCGCAGATACAGTTCGTGCTCCGGGTCCAGCACATACGCAATCCCCCCGCTCATGCCGGCGGCAAAATTCTTGCCCGTCCGCCCGAGGATCACCGCGCGTCCGCCCGTCATGTACTCGCACCCGTGATCTCCGCAGCCCTCGACGACCGCGAACGCGCCGGAGTTCCGGACGCAGAAGCGTTCCCCGGCCAGCCCGGCGATGAACGCTTTCCCGCTCGTCGCGCCGTACAGCGCCACATTTCCGATAATCACGTTCTCTTCCGCGCGGAACCGGCTGCCCTTCGGCGGATAAATCACCAGTTTCCCGCCGGACAGGCCCTTTCCGAAGTAGTCGTTCGCGTCGCCCTCAATGATCATCGTCTCGCCTTTGGGGATGAACGCGCCGAACGATTGTCCGCCGCCCCCGCGGCACTCGACCACGCAGGTATCCTCCGGCAGCCCCTCCGCGTATCTTCGCGTAATCTCGCTGCCGAGCAGCGTCCCCATCGTCCGGTCCGTGGAAGAAATCTCCAGCCGCACCTTCTTTTTCTGCCCCTTCTCCAGCGCCTTTTCCATGCCCGGAATCAGGCAGGTCTCGTCCTTCGTCTCTTCCAAATGAAAATCATACTCGTCCCCTGCGCGGAAATGCGAATCCGCCCGCCCGGCGTACCGGCTGTCCAGAATCTGCCCCAGCTCCACCGTCTCCGCCCGCGGCGTTCTCCGCTCCACACGCGCCTTCAGCAAATCGCTGCGCCCGACCATCTCGTCGATCGTCCTCAGCCCCAGCTTTGCCATAATCTCCCGCAGTTCCTGTGCGATAAACCGCATATAGTTCATCACATACTCGGGCTTGCCCTTGAACCGCTTNCGCAGTTCCGGATTCTGCGTCGCGATGCCGACCGGGCAGGTGTCCAGATTGCACACGCGCATCATCACGCAGCCCATNGCCACCAGCGGCCCCGTCGCGAATCCGAATTCCTCCGCGCCCAGCAGACATGCGATCGCGACATCGCGCCCGCTCATCAGCTTGCCGTCCGTCTCAATGGCGACCCGCGTCCGCAGTCCGTTCTCCATCAGGCTCCGGTGCGTTTCCGCAAGGCCCAGTTCCCACGGCAGTCCCGCGTGATGAATGGAGCTCTTCGGCGCCGCGCCGGTCCCGCCATCAAACCCGGAAATCAGCACCACCTGCGCCCCGGCCTTCGCCACGCCGCAGGCAATCGTGCCCACGCCCGCCTCGGACACAAGCTTCACGGAAATCCGCGCCTGCCGGTTCGCGTTCTTGAGATCGTAAATCAGCTGCGCCAGATCCTCAATCGAATAGATATCATGGTGCGGCGGCGGGGAAATCAGCGCCACGCCGGGCGTGGAATACCGCGTCTTCGCGATCCACGGATACACCTTTTTCCCGGGCAGATGTCCGCCCTCGCCGGGCTTGGCGCCCTGCGCCATCTTGATCTGAATTTCCTTCGCGTTCACCAGATATTCGCTCGTCACACCGAACCGCCCGGACGCCACTTGCTTGATCGCGGAGCACTTCTCCGGGTCATGCAGCCGCTCCGGCATCTCGCCGCCCTCGCCGGTATTACTCTTTCCGCCCAGCCGGTTCATCGCGATCGCCATGCACTCGTGCGCTTCCTGCGAAATGGACCCGTAAGACATCGCGCCGGTCTTGAAGCGCTTCACAATTTCGTCCACGCTCTCCACCTCTTCGATCGGCACGCCCTCCCGGCCTTCCGTCCGAAAATCAATCAGCCCGCGCAGCGTGTGCGGCACGCGCTCGTCATCCACCAGCGCTGTATATTCCTTGAACTTTTTGTAGCTTCCCTCGCGCACGGCCTGCTGCAGCGCCGCAATGGTCTTCGGGTTGTACAGATGATCCTCCGCGTTCTTCCCGCTGCGCAGCCGGTGCTCCCCGTGGGAATCCAGCGTCGTGTCCGTCCCCAGTCCCAGCGGGTCAAACGCGCGGCTGTGCAAGTATTCCACATTGTCCCCGATCTCTTTGAGACCGATCCCGCCGACCCGGCTCACGGTGTTCGTAAAGTACCGGTCGATCACCTTCTGATCAATCCCGACCGCCTCAAAAATCTGTGCGGATTCGTACGACTGCAGAGTCGAAATGCCCATCTTCGAAGCGATCTTCACAATGCCCTTCAAAATCGCGTGATTGTAATCGTCAATCGCCGCGCTCTTCTCCTTGTCCAGCATCTGCCGGTCACACAGTTCGCACACGCATTCATGCGCCAGATACGGGTTGATCGCCCGCGCGCCGTATCCGAGCAGCGTCGCGAAATGATGCACATCCCGCGGTTCCGCGCTCTCCAGAATCACGGACACCGCCGTCCGCTTTCTCGTGCGGATCAGATACTGCTCCAGCCCGGACACCGCCAGCAGGGACGGAATCGCCACGTGGTTCTCGTCCACCCCGCGATCAGACAAAATCAGGATATTCGCCCCGTTCCGCCACGCCCGGTCACAGGACACAAACAGCCGGTCCATCGCGCGCTCGAGCGGAGTATTTTTGTAATACAGAAGGGACACCGTCTCTACCTTGAATCCCGGCCGCTTCATGTCCCGGATTTTCATCAGGTCAATCGATGTCAGAATCGGATTGTGAATTTCCAGCACATTGCAGTTCTCCGGTTCTTCCATCAGCAAATTCCCGTCATCGCCGATGTACACCGTCGTGTCCGTCACAACCTCCTCCCGCAGGGAGTCAATCGGCGGGTTCGTCACCTGCGCGAACAGCTGCTTAAAGTAGTTGAACAGCGGCTGCCGCTTCTCGCTCAGCACCGCCAGCGGAATATCAATGCCCATGGCCGCCGTCGGCTCCCCGCCGCTTTTCGCCATCGGCAGAATCGCATCCTTCACATCCTCATAGGTATACCCGAACGCTTTGTACAGCCGGTCGCGGTACTCCTGGCTGTCCCCCTCCACCTTGTGCGGCGGAATCGTCAGATCTTTCAGCCGCACCAGGCTCTGGTCCAGCCACTCGCCGTACGGGCTCCGCGCCGCGTACGCATTTTTCAGCCGGTCATCGTCGATCAGCTCGCCCTTCACGGTGTCCACCAGCAGCATCTTCCCGGGCTCAAGCCGTGCCTTTTTGATGATCTTCTTCGCGTCAATGTCCAGCACGCCGACCTCGGACGCCAGAATCAGCTGATCGTCGTCCGTCAGATAATATCTCGACGGCCTCAGCCCGTTCCGGTCCAGCACCGCGCCGACCCGGTCCCCGTCGGAAAACAGGATGGACGCGGGCCCGTCCCACGGCTCCATCATCGTCGCGTAGTAATGATACAAATCCCGCTTTTCTCGCTTCATGGCCCGGTCGTTATTCCATGCCTCGGGAATGCAGATCATGACGGCCAGCGGCAGATCAATCCCGTTCATCATCATGAATTCCAGCGTGTTATCCAGCATTGCGGAGTCCGACCCGCTCGCGCTGACCGCCGGCAGCACCTTGTCCATGTCCGTCCCGGAGAACACCGGGCTCCGCATGGTTTCTTCCCGCGCCAGCATCCGGTCCACATTGCCCCGGATCGTGTTGATTTCCCCGTTGTGCAAAATCAGGCGGTTCGGATGCGCCCGTTCCCAGCTCGGCGTCGTGTTCGTGGAAAACCGGGAATGCACCATCGCGATCGCGGACTCGTAATCCTCCTCCTGCAAATCAGGATAGAATTTCCGCAGCTGTCCCACGAGGAACATGCCCTTATATACAATCGTCCGGCTGGAAAACGACACAACGTAGGTATTGTCATTGCTCTGTTCAAACTCCCGCCGCGCCACATACAGCCGCCGTTCAAACTCAATTCCTTTGGAAACGCCCTCCGGCTTCCCGACAAATCCCTGCATGATGCACGGCATGCAATCCCGTGCCCGTGCGCCCAGCACGTCCGGCGCCACCGGCACCTCGCGCCAGCCGAGGAAGGGCATTCCTTCCTTTCCGACGATAATTTCAAACATCGCCATAGCTTCCTTCCGGCTCAGCGTGTCCTGCGGAAAAAAGAACATACCGACGGCGTACTCCCGCCGCGTTCCCAGTTCAATCCCCTTTTCTTTCGCGATCCGGTGAAAAAAGCGGTCCGGCACCTGCGTCATGATCCCGACGCCGTCCCCGGTCTTCCCTTCGGCATCCTTGCCCGCGCGGTGCTCCAGCTTCTCCACGATTTTCAGCGCCTGATCCACATTCCGGTGACTCACCCGTCCCTTGATGTCCACCACCGCGCCGATCCCGCAGCTGTCATGATCCTGCATCCACGCATTCTTCACCGTGCTCATTTCACGCACCTCCAAAGGGTTTCAAACAAAATAAATAAACAAAAAAGGGTGCCTTGACCAGGCACCCTTGCCAAGCGCTCCCTCGCGCTCAAGTATCTGTATACTAATCTTTCCATCCCCCACTGTCAATTGAAAAACACAGAAAATGCATCATTCTGTGATCAGGCCGACGATCGCCGTCACCGACTTTGCCGGCACCATCATCATCCCCTGTGTCAGCGCGATCCCCGCGTATTTCATTGCTCCCAGCGCGGTCAGTATCTCCCCTTGACAGTCCATCGGCAAATCCCCGTACCCCGGGGAAAACCGTGATCTTTGCTTTGGAGGCAATTGCGCGCAAATCTCGTCGCACAATCTTTCCGCCGCGGCGGTGCAAACGCAGTCCGCGATCCATCCGTCCAGCGCGGATCCCGCGCTCCTCCGGGCAATTTCCCGGTCCGCTCCCGGGCCGATCGTCGCTGCAAACAGCACCGCCTCCCGGCATCCCTCCAGATGCTTTTTCAGCGCCTGCCCGCCCAACATGAGATGTTCCATCCGCACCCCGTCCGGCTCCGCCCGCACGACCGCCTTCATGGCCGCGGCTTTCGGCAAAAAGCTCCGCGACACTTCCGGAATCAGCTCCCGCACGCGCTTTTCAATCTCCACGTCCCCGCCGCACAGGCGCATATATCTCATCACCTCGGCGGGGTCCACCTTGATCTCCGCGGGCATTTTCAATTCAATCCGTTCCATTCTTTTATCCCAGAATATCGCTCAGATTTCTCATAATCGTTTCCGCCACACCAACGTCGTTCATGGAATACACATGCACATGCTTCATGCCCCCGGCGTACAGATCAATGATCTGTTCCGTCGCGTAGGCGATCCCCGCCTGCCGCATGGCCGGCGGATTCCCGCCGAACCGGTCCAGCAGCGTCAGGAATCTCTTCGGCAGATACGCCCCGCTCAGCTCCTTCGCCCGCCGGATCTGCTTCGCGCTCGTGATCGGCATAATCCCGGGCAGCACCGGCACCGTGATCTCCGCCTCCCGCAAAAGATACAGGAAATGAAACAGCTCGTCATTATCGAAAAACATCTGTGTCGTCAGGAACTCCGCTCCGGCGTCCACCTTATTTTTCAGCCCCTCGATGTCCTGCGCCAGATTCTCGCTCTCCGGATGCCCCTCGGGATAGCACGCCCCGCCGACGCACAGATCGCTGTTTTCACGAATGAACCGCGTCAGATCGCTCGCGTGCGGGAAATCGTTCAGTGCGCTCTTCCCGAGTTCCTCCGGCAAGTCACCCCGCAGCGCCAGAATGTTCTCCACCCCGGCGTCTTCCATGCGTCTGAGCACCTCCGCCGCCTTTTCTTTGTTCGTCCCGACGCAAGTCAGATGCGCGAGCGCCGGCACGCCGCATTCCTCCTGCACCCGCGCCGCCAGTTCCACGGTATATTTGTCCGTCGTCCCACCCGCGCCGTATGTCACGCTGATAAACGCCGGAGAAAGCGACGCGATTTTCAGCGCCGACCCCAACACCGCCTCATACGACGTTTCCTTCTTCGGCGGAAACACTTCAAACGAAAGCGTCCGCTTCTCGCTCCGAATCGCATCAATAATCTTCATTGACTCAACCTTCCCATCAGCTCTTTGCCATGTTCTTTCAACCAATTATGCCAAACATCATACTCAGGAAACACTTTATACACTTCCGCGTAAAACCGCTTGGAATGATTCATTTCCTTCCGGTGACACAATTCATGCACAATCACGCTGTCCAGTGCTTCCCTCGGAGCCAGCATCAACAAACAGTTGAAGTTCAGATTTCCCTGGCTGGAGCAGCTTCCCCATCTTGTCCGCTGCGCCCGGATCGTAATCCGTCCGTATGTTACGCCAATCCTCCCGGCCCAGTAACGCACCCGGGATGGAATCAGCTCCTTCGCGCTCTTTGCCAGCGCCCGCAGCTCTTCCTCCGTCAGTGCGGGCACATCGCTCACTTCCCGCGACTTCGCCAGATGCTTCTCAATCCACTCCGCGTGTCCGGACACAAACGCGCGAATTTCGCTCATCGGCGTGAACCACGGTGCCCGAACGATGACCTTCCCGTCCTTCACCTGCAGCCCCAGCGTCTTCCGGTCCGACCGGATCAGCTCATACCTGATTTCATTCATCTTCCTGCACCGTATAATACGCGGTATACTTTTCGTCCTGAATCTCATACAGCGGCTTCATCTCAAAGCGGCCGCCCGGGAATAATAATCCCCGCTTCCAGATAAAAATTCTGCAGCAGCGCGTCATTGTTCAGGCTCATCAGATGCGCCCGGTTCACTTCCATCCGGTCTTTAAACAGCCCCGGCAGCAGCCTGACCTCACGAATCGTCTTGCTTTCCGGCATCCGCGTTTCCTCCGTTCACTTCATCTTGCTGAAAATTGTATCAATCCCTTTTTCCCCCGTCAAGTATGAAGATGATTGACTTTTTCGATCAAATCGATGAAAATAAACATATCAATCCGAAAATAACGCAGGAGGTCATCTCATGAACGCTTCCGATTACATTCAAACCCGGTGGAATACCCCTTTCGTCCCTCAGCGGGCAGATCCGTTCATCACGCAGGAAAACGGCGTTTACTATATGACTGCCTCCATCCCGGCCTATGACCGCATTGTGCTGCGCTCGGCCTCTTCCCTGGAAGAATTGAAAACCGCGGAGGAAATCACCGTTTGGACCCGCCATGACTCCGGAGAAATGAGCTGGCATATCTGGGCGCCGGAACTCCATTTTCTGCGCGGCCGGTGGTATATTTACTTTGCCGCCGGAGAAAGGGACGATGTATGGAAAATCCGCCCCTGGGTGCTCCGATGCGAAGGGCAGAATCCCCTCTCGGACCCATGGGCGGAAATGGGGCATGTCAGCAGCCCGGATGAATTCTCTTTTACGGATTTCTCGCTGGACATGACCGTGTTTGAGCACGGAAAAAATTTATACTGCGTCTGGGCGGAAAAGGTGAGCGTCGGAAGAAAAATCTCCAATCTGTATATTGCCCGCATGTCCGACCCCCTGACCATGGAAACGCCGCAAATGCTGCTTTCCTCCCCGTCGTTTGACTGGGAGCGCCACGGCTTCTGGGTCAATGAAGGCCCGGCCTTCCTGAAGGGCGAAGACAAAGTCTTTCTCACTTATTCCGCCAGCGACACCGGCCCGGCCTACTGCATGGGCATGCTCTGGGCAGACGCGAATGCCGATTTGATGGACATTTCCGCCTGGCATCGGCTGAATCACCCGGTCCTGACCACGGACGCGGAGAAAGGTCTCTTCGGCCCGGGACATAACAGTTTCTTCCGGACTCCCGAGGGCAAAACCCTGATGGCCTACCACGCCCGTCCGTACGACGAAATCATCGGAGATCCGCTCTATGACCCCAACCGTCATTGTTATTTAATGGAGATTCAATGGAAAAACGGCTTCCCGGTCTTTGATTATCAAAATCAAGTCATCTTCTGACAACTTTATTCCCGGTAAAAATCCTGCGCGCATCTGACCGCGGCCAAAGCATCTTTGGCGTAATAATCCGCGGAAATCATCTTTGCGTAATTCTCGTTCATCACGGCGCCGCCGACCATCACTTTGCACTCCGGAAGACGTTCCTTCAAAAGCGCAATCGTTTCCGCCATGGCCGGCACGGTGGTCGTCATCAGCGCGCTGAGCCCGACAAACCGGACATTTTCTTTTTGTGCCGTCTCCAGCACGGTCTCCGGCGGCACATCTTTCCCGAGATCAATCACCGTAAACCCGTAATTTTCCATCAAAACCTTTACAATATTCTTCCCGATATCATGAATATCCCCGCGCACGGTGGCCATAATTACCTTGTGCCCGGTCGACGGTGCCTCTCCGGAAGACAAAAGCTGCGTCTGGATCACTTCAAACGCGGCCTTTGCGGCATCCGCGCTCATCAGCAGCTGAGGCAGATACATTTTCCCGCTTTCAAAATCCTTCCCGACCGCGTCCAGCGCCGGAATCACCTGTTCATTGATAATCTCCATGCTGCTCCGGCTTTGCAGTTCCTTCCGCGCCGTTTCGGCGGCCGCGTCCTTCAGCCCGCGGGCAATCGCGCGAACCAGGGCGTCCGCGGTCTCCTCGGTTTTCCCGGCCGCCCGAACCGTGTTCAGCTTCGTCTCCTCCACGGCGGACGCGCGCGCGATATACTCCGCGCAGTTCGGGTCTTTCCCGGAAAGCGCCAGAAAACCGTGATACGCCAGCATCAGATCCGCGGAATACGGATTCACAATCGCGGCGCTGAGCCCGCATGAAAGCGCCAGCGTCAAAAACGCGGCATTGATCCGCTCCCGCCTTGGCAGCCCGAAGGAAATATTGGAGATGCCGAGGCTGGTTTTCAGCCCCAGTTCCCGTGTAATCAGTTCCACCGCCCGCAGCGTCTCGCTTCCGGCATGATCGTCGGACGCGATCGCCATGCACAGCGGGTCAATAATCAGATCTTTGGCTGAAATCCCGTATTTTGCGGCGGTGTTCATGATCTTCCGCGCGATTTCCACGCGGCCTTCCGCTTTTTCCGGAATTCCGTCCTCATCCAGCGTCAGACCGATCACCACCCCGCCGTATCGCGCCACCAGCGGGAAAATCGCCTCCATGGACTCCTGCTTCCCGTTCACGGAATTGACCAGCGCCTTGCCGCAGTACATCCGCAGGGCCCCGGCCATGACCTCCGGATTCGCGGTATCAATCTGCAGCGGCAGCGCGGTCACGCCCTGCAATGCCTCCACCGCCCGCGTCATCATGCTTTTTTCATCAATGTCCGGCAGCCCGACATTCACGTCCAACACCTGCGCCCCGGCATCCTCCTGCCCGGCCGCCTCGGACAAAATCAGGCTCAGATCGCCCGCGCGCAGCGCCGCCTGCAGCTTCTTTTTCCCGGTGGGATTGATTCTCTCCCCGATCAGCACCGGCCGGCCGCCAAACGCCACCGCCTGCGAGAAAGACGTAATCACCGTCTTGTCTTTCTCCCGGACCTCCGGCATGGGCACAGCCTCCACCGCGGCAATCATCCGCGCCATGTGCTCCGGCGTCGTGCCGCAGCATCCGCCCGTCACCTGCGCGTACCGCGCCATCTCCGCCATCACGGAGGCGAATTCCTCCGGTCCCACGTCATATACGGTTCTTTCCCCTTCCACCCGCGGCAGTCCCGCGTTCGGGCAGGCAATCACGGGCAGGGAGGATGCTTCCGCCAGCCGCCGGATCACCGGCAGCATCTGCACCGGCCCCAGCGAGCAGTTCGCGCCCAGCGCGTCCACCCGCAGTCCTTCCAGCATCGCGGCCATGGTTTCCGGCGACGCGCCGGTCATCAATCGCGCCTGCTCGTCGTACACATTGGTCACAAACACCGGCAAATCACAGTTTTCTTTGGCCGCGATCACCGCCGCGCGGGTTTCGGCGGCATCGTTCATCGTTTCAATCAGCACAAAATCCGCGCCGGCGGCTGCGCCCAGCCGCACCGTTTCCGCAAAAAGCGCCACGGCGTCCTCAAAGGCAAAATCGCCGATCGGCCGGAGCATGCGCCCGCTCGGGCCCACATCCAGACCGATATACGCGTCCTCAATTTTCAAAGAAGTGATCGCCGCCCTCGCGTGGAAAATCGCGGCGGAAATAATATCGCTCAGTTCGGGAGAACCGTCCCGGCCGGTAAATTTCAGGCGGTTGGCCCCGAACGTGTTGGCTTTCAGCAGCCGGCACCCGGCCTGCAGATACATTTCATGCAGTCGCTGAATTTCCTCCGGGTGCGTCAGATTCCAGCTTTCCGGAAGCTCGCCCGGCTGCAGCCCCCAAGATTGCAGCATCGTTCCGGAAGCCCCTTCAAAAAACAGCCGTTTCGTCCGGATTTTTTCCGCCAGCGTCATTGCGTGTCATCTCCAGCCATACAGATTATTCCTTCGTCGGAATCCCGACCTTCAGCATCACCTGAACCATCACGTCGACCTTCAGCGGCTTGGTCACATATTCCGTCATGCCGGCCGCCTCCGCCTTCCGCATCGCCTCGTCAAAGGCATCCGCGGTCATCGCGATAATCGGCACCGTCCGGCTGTCCGCCTTCCCCATCGCGCGGATCGCCTCCGTCGCCTCGTATCCGTTCATATTCGGCATCTGGATATCCATGAAAATCGCGTCATATGTGCCCTCCGGCTTCTGTTCAAAGATTTCCGCCGCTTCCCGACCGTCCGTCACGATGTCCATCGTCAGACCGCATTCCTCCAGAATGCGCTCCGCAATGGCGCGGTTGATTTCATTGTCCTCCGCCACCAGCACATGTCCGTCGAATCTGATCTCCTGCGCCTCGCTCTCCGTCTTTTTTGCCATCTGCGCGGCATATTTGGGATCCTTCAGCGCGTCGGGGAACTCGATCCGCACGGAAATCGCCGTGCCCTTCCCCTGCTCGCTCTTCACGGAAATCGTCCCGCCCATCAGATCGATCATCCGTTTCACAATGGACAATCCCAACCCGGTGCCGGTCATGCCCTTTTCCCGTCCGGGATTGTTGTATTCCTGCGAGAATTCCTCAAACATCTTCTTCTGGAATTCCTCGCTCATGCCGATGCCGTTGTCCTCCACCGTAAAGGCGTACAAAACTTTCCCGTCGTTCGCCGGCTCACTCTCGGAAATGTATTTCACCTTCCCGCCCGCGGGCGTGTACTTCACGGCATTGCTCAAAATATTCAGCACAATCTGATTAATCCGGATCTTGTCCGCCACGATCACGCCGCGTTCCTTCGCCCGGTCTTCAATTTCATATTGAATGCCCTTTTCGGAGCACATCGGCTCCATGATATTCCGGATATTCTCCGCGTACTCGTCATACGGATACGGTTCCGGATTCAGCTCGATCTTCCCGCTGTCCACCCGGGAGATATCCAGCACATCGTTGATCAGGCTCAGCAGGAACTCGTTCGATGTTTCAATTTTATCCAGATCGTTTTTCAGTTTTTCCTTATCATCAATATCCTTCTTCGCGAATTCTGTCAGATTCCGGATCGCGCCGATCGGTGTCCGGATATCGTGACTGATCCGGGAGATAAACTCGGTCTTCGCCCGGTTCGCCGCCTCGGATTCCTGCAGGGCGTACGCCTGTCGGATATTCTCCTGCCTCGCCTGGTCCAGCGCCTCCATCTGCGCCTGATTCGCCTGCCGTGACGCTGCCAGTGCTTCCGCCTGCATGGCGTTCGCCTTGTTCGACGCCTCCAGCGCCTTCGTCTGCATGCGGTTCGCCTTCTCGGACGCCGCCAGCGCCCGCGTCTGGAAGCTCAGATCGCTCCTGACCTTTTCCAGCATCCGGTAATGCTGCAACATCATCGCCAGCAACAGCGCCGCCGCCGCGCCGAGCAGCCCGATGCAAATCGCGGTAATCGTCCGCACCCGCGAGGTGCTCGGATTCACCCAGCCTTCCGCCGGCGCAACCTCCATCGTCCACTCTCTCTGCCCGATCACCGCGCTGAACGCCGCCGCATCCTCCGGCACCTCGCCGCTGCCGAGAATCCGGACCTTTTCACCGTTGTCTTCCTTCCACAGGGCATACACGTACCCCTCATCCGCCAGCGCCGTCATTCCGACATCGTTAAAAATATCCGGCGTCGTGATCACGATCGCGGAAAATCCCCAGAATTCCCCGTCCAGCTCAATTGCGTTGCGCAGAATCATTCCGGTCCCGCCCTGCACCAACTCCACCGGTCCGGAAATCACGACATTCCCGGTCTCGATGGCTTCCTTCGCGTCTTCCTTCCGGGAATCGTCCTCCAGCACATTGTATCCGATCACGGTGTTTTCCTTCGGATAGACATATGTCACAATCCCGTCCGGCGACAGCTGGATGGAGCGAATCGTCGGGTCCCGGTCATACAGCTGCTGAGAAATGTCCTCAAACGCGTTGACTTCACCATTGCCTGCCCGGACCACGCCGGACCACACCCGGGAAATCTGCTCATAGCTGTTCAGCTGATTCTCCAGACGCACCATTTCATTTTCCGCCAGATACTCCACCCGGGCCTTTCGCGCCTCCGTCTCCGCTTTTTCCACGCGGCTGAACGCGAATCGACTCACGCCGAAACAGGCGATGAAACCGATCACCGCCGCCAGCACCCTCCAGATCCATACACGTTTATTCATGTTCCGCACCTCCCGGTTCGGGACTCATCTTCCATACTGTCACATTTCAGTTTATCAGAAATATCCCGTACGCGCAACTTTTGCGAAAAAAAGGAGCGCGTGCAAGCACGTGCCCCCTTTGGCAACATTCCTTCTTATTCCAGATTTTCCACGATCTCGCGAAGCGAATCCGCGCTCCTTCTCAGCGCCGTCAGTTCCTGATCGCTCAGCGGCATCTGCACAATCGTCTCCACGCCATCCTTCCCGATCACCGCCGGCAGGGACAGATGCACGCCGTATATCCCGTACTGTCCGCGGATCGGCACCGTCACCGGCAGCACCGCGTGCTCATCCCGCGCCAGGCACTGGGCGATCCGCGCCACCGCCATCGCCACGCCATAATACGTCGCGCCCTTTTTCTCGATAATGTGATACGCGCTGTCCCGCACCTGCTCGTACAATTTCTGCATGGCTTCCTGATGATGCACATGCCCTCTCAACTCGCAGAAATCGTTCAGCGGCATCCCCGCGATATTGGTAATGCTCCACACCGGCACTTCGCTGTCCCCGTGCTCCCCGATGATCATGGTATGCACATTCGTTGTCGCCACGGACAAATGCCGGGAAATCTCATCCTTCAGCCGCGCGGTGTCCAGCACCGTGCCGCTGCCGATGACCCGGTGATCCGGATACCCGGAAATCCGCTGTGCCACCTGTGTCAGCACGTCCACCGGGTTCGCCACGATCAGCAAAATGCCCTCAAACGGCGTGGCCTTGATCTGCTCCACAATATTCCGCATGATCTTCACGTTCCGATCAATCAGCTGCAGCCGCGTCTCCCCGGGCTTCTGCGCCGTGCCCGCGGTGATGATGATCAGCGCCGCGTCCGCGCAGTCCTCGTATGTTCCGGTGCGAATCGTCATCGTCGGCGCGTACGGCAGACCGTCGCTCAGGTCCATCGCCTCGCCTTCCGCCTTGTCCGTATTCGAGTCAATCAGAATCATCTCGGAATAAATTCCGCGCTGCATCAGCGCAAACGCGATGGATGCGCCCACCGCGCCCAATCCTACAATCGCCACTTTCCGGTTATCAATCATCCTTCGCGCCTCCGTTTCTCCCGGGCATTTCTACCGCCCGACACAAGCATCTTACCATACTTCCTCCTGAATTTGTAGTGGTCTGAACCACATTTTTATTTTAAAAAATCTCACCTGATACTTTTTATTGACAAAAACAAATCAATCATATATCATATCTCCGCTGGAGGTGACACCCATGCCTGACACTCTGCAGTCTGCTCTGGACGCCTCGCCGCTCTTTTCCGGGCTGACCTGGAACGACCTTCCTTTTGAGGAAGCGTTCTTCCCCCGCGGCACGGAACTCAGCGACACTTATCACGGCGTACCCTGCGTAGGGCTGGTGGCCCGCGGCGCTGTCGCGGTCTGCGCCCTCAAGGAAGGCAAAAACCCTTCCCGGCTTTCCACGCTGTCCCCGGGCGACAGTTTCGGCATCTCGAATCTTTTGACCGAGGAAGCCCTGAGCACCTGCCTGCGCGCGAAATCGGATACCACGGTTTTCTTCGTCCCGAAGGAACAGGTCATCGCCCGTATGCGGTCCGACGGTCCCTTTGCCATGAAGTACGCGCTCATCAGCAACGAGAAGATTCAGTTTCTTCTCCGGCGGATCAACCTCATCACCATTCCGGATTTTCGCCGGCGCGTGGTGACCTGGATTTCCGCCCAGCCGGAGGACAATATCCGTTTCCCCGGCACCCGGGAAGAGCTGGCCTCCTATCTCGGCATGAGCCGCGCCGCGCTCTTCCGGGAGCTCTCCCGTCTGGAGTCGGAAGGATATATCCGTACCCGCGGAGCCCGGATCTTTGTGCTCAGGTCCCTGTCCCCCGAAGCCAATGAAATCAATTTGAAAGAAGGATGAATCATGAAAAAGTTGCTCTCTGTTTGTCTGACTCTGGTGCTGGCCCTGTCCCTGTGCGCCGGTGCCCTGGCTGAGGATCTCCACGTCGTTGCCCTGAAGGGTCCGACCGCCATGGGCATGGTACAGTTGATGGATCGCGTGGATAACGGCGATCTGAAGGATTCCGGCATCTCTTTCAATATCGTTTCCGATGTTTCCGAAGTTCCGGCCATGGTGGCCAAGGGCGAGGTGGATATCGCCGCCGTGCCCGCGAATCTGGCCTCCGTGCTGTATAACAAGACCTCCGGCGGCGTTCAGGTCCTCGCGATCAACACCCTCGGCGTCCTGTACATCGTGGAAAACGGCGAAACCATCTCCTCCGTCGAAGACCTGCGCGGCAAGACCATCTATGCCAGCGGCAAGGGCGCGACGCCGGAATACGCCCTGAACTACATCCTCACCGCGAACGGCATTGACCCGGCGAAGGATGTGACCATCGAATGGAAGAGTGAGCACGCCGAATGCCTGGCCGCCGTCACGACCGCCGAAAACGGCATCGCGATGCTGCCCCAGCCCTTCGTGACCACCGCCATGACCAAGCTGGACACCCTGCGCGTCGCGCTGGATCTCACCGAGGAGTGGGATAAAGTGCAGGAAGGCGCCGAGAATCCCTCCGGTCTGATCACCGGTGTCGCCATCGTGCGCGCCGCCTACGCGCAGGAGCATCCGGAAGAAGTCGCCGCCTTCATGGAAAACTACAAGACCTCCGTGGAATATGTCACCGCGAACACCGAGGATGCCGCGAAGCTGATCGGCGCCTATGACATCGTGCCCGAAGCCGTGGCCCTGAAAGCCCTGCCTGAGTGCAACATCACCTTCGTCGAAGGCGACGAAATGAAGACGAAGCTCTCCGGCTATCTGCAGGTCCTCTTTGACCAGGATGCCACCTCCGTCGGCGGCACCCTCCCGGCAGACGACTTCTACTATGCCCGTCCGGCCGCGAATTAATATTCAACAAGGAACTTTAAATCATGAAAAATCATCAGGTCCGTCTCTGGGCCGTGCTCTTCTGGCTGCTCGTTTGGCAGCTGGTCAGCATGGCCCTGGGCAGTGAAATTTTATTGGTCTCTCCCCTGCGGGTGCTCACCTGCCTCTGGGGCCTGATTCAAACGGCCGTCTTCTGGCAGTCCCTCGCGTACTCCCTCCTGCGGATCGCGCTGGGTTTCACCCTGGGCCTGCTCTGCGGCATACTCTTGTCCTTCGGCAGCTCGCGCTTTTCCCGCATGCGCGAGCTGCTATTCCCTTTTATGTCCGCCATCAAAGCGGTGCCGGTCGCGTCGTTCATCATTCTGGCGCTGGTCTGGTTCTCCTCGAAAAATCTGGCGGTCCTGATCTCGTTCCTCATGGTCCTGCCGATCATCTACGCGTCCGTCCTCCAGGGCATTGAGTCCCGCGACCCGCGTATGCTGGAAATGGCCGCGGTCTTCCGTGTCCGCCCCCTCCGGCGCTTCGTGTTCATCGATATCCCCTCGGTCTTTCCCTACCTCCTCTCCGGGTGCAAGTCTGCGCTCGGTCTGGCCTGGAAAAGCGGCATCGCCGCCGAGGTCATCGGCATCCCCAAAGGCTCCATCGGCGAACACCTGCAGCGGGCCAAGGTCTATCTGGAAACGCCGGAGCTCTTCGCCTGGACCGTGGTTATTGTCCTTGTCAGTGTCCTGTGTGAAAAGCTGTTCCTCCGGGGGCTGACCGCCCTCATGAACCTTCTGAGGAGGACGAACGGATGAAAGACATCATTATTCGGGATCTGACCAAATCCTACGGGGATCATGTGGTGCTGGATCATTTTTCCCTGACCCTCCCCGCCGGACGGACCACCTGCCTCATGGCGCCCTCCGGTCAGGGCAAAACCACGCTGCTCCGCCTCCTGATGGGGCTGGAGCAGCCGGACAGCGGAGACATCGTCCTCCCGGAAAGCCTGCAGCTTTCCGCGGTCTTTCAGGAAGACCGCCTCTGCGAGGACTTCGGGCCCGTCGCGAATCTGCGTCTCGTCCACCCGGCCCTGTCCATGCAGGACGCTCTTTCGGCGCTTGAAAGTATGGGCCTTTCGGATGCGGCGCAAAAGCCGGTCCGCGAATTCTCCGGCGGCATGAAGCGTCGCCTCGCCCTGCTCCGGGCGCTCATCTGCCCCTGTGACCTGCTTCTGCTCGACGAGCCCTTCACCGGGCTCGATGAAGCCCTGAAGTCCCGGGTCATTCAGCTGACGAAGGACGCCTGTCAAAACAAGACCGTCCTGCTCGTCACCCACAGCCGGGAGGAAGCGGAGCAAATGGACGCGAACATTGTAACCCTGAACGAAAAAGAGCCGACGTAAGCCGGCTCTTTTTTATTCCATCAGTTTATTCACTTTCCGGTCCCAGGTCAGGATTCCGTTCGTCTCTTCCTCCACGTCGGACACCTGCGTGAAAACGGCCCCGCACAGTCCTTCCGCCTCCAGCTTTTTCAGCCGCTCCTGAAACGCCCGGAACCGTGCCTGATAGTCCTTTACATCCGTTGCCGCGCGGTACTGATACGCGTTCTCCGGGTCATACACATGCCCGGAAATCGCCAGTCCGACCCCGCCGTACTCGGAAATCACGGGCATCCGCCCGCTGTCATCAGCAGGCACCTCCAGCTCGGAAAAATAATTATGCACGCTCAGGAAATCCCCGCCGCCAAAGTCAAACCATCCGCTCGCGGCGTCCCACATCCGGCTTTGATCGGCGGCCGTCAGCTCCCGCGTCACGCGCTCCGTCTCAAACTGGCCCCAGCCCTCGTTGAAAATCGTCCGGCACGCGACGCACCCGTCATTCCGGGTCACCCGCACCGTCTCAAAGGCTTCCTTCAGCCACTCCTCCCGGCCTTCTTTGCTTTGCCGTCCGCACAGTTTCCGCATTTCCCGCCGGCACTTCTGCTGCGCCTTCACCAGCGTCGGCAGATATGTCACCCACAGTGCGGAATAGCTTTCTCCGCCATTCACGATATCCTGCCACACCATCATCCCGATCCGGTCGCAGTGCGCGTACCATGCCGCGGGTTCCATCTTGCAGTGTTTCCGCAAAATGTTGATCCCGCATTTTTTCATTTCCCGGATATCAAATTCCATGGCCGCGTCCGCCGGCGGGGTCAGAAGTCCGTCCGGCCAGTATCCCTGATCCAGCGCGCCGTTCAAAAACACCGGCTTGTGATTCAGGCAGAACCGAAGATGCCCCGCCATGTCCTTCTCTTTGGTGTACACGCGCATCGCCGCGTAGCATCTCGCCCGGTCTTGCCCGGCGATGACATCAAACTCGTACAGATACGGATCCTCCGGCGACCACAGCCTCGGGTTCGGAATCTTCGCGCGGATTTCCCATCCGTCCTCCCCGATGCGCTTCTTCTCTGTTTCCCATATCTCGCCGCCTGCCGGAATCACATCCGCGTCTTCCGCGCCCGTCCACAGGCGAACAGTCAGCGTCTCCGCGTCCGGGTCGGGAATCAGCTCATACTCCCGGATCCATGTCTCCGGCACCTCTTCCGTCCACACCGTCTGCCAGATGCCGCTCTGCGGGGTATACCACATACCCCCGTGCTTCAGTTTCTGTTTGCCTCTGGCGTGCCATCCCCGGTCCGTCTCATCCCGAACCAGCACGCGGATTTCATTCTCCCCGTCCGAAATCAGGTCCGTGATGTCCATCTCAAACGGCAGATATCCTCCTGTGTGCCGCCCGGCCTCTTTTCCGCCGATCCACACCACGCATTCCTGATCCACCGCGCCGAAGTGCAGAATCGTCCTCTTCCCGTCCCGCTTTTGCGTCTCAAACCTCCGCGCGTACAGCATCACCCGCGGCTCGCCCTCCGGCAGGTCCTCCTTCTTCACGCCGCTCAGCGCGCACTCCGGGGAAAACGGCACCAGAATCGGAATCTCCGCCTCCTCCCGGCAAATCTGTTCCGGATTTTTCCAGTCCGCTTCCGTCCCGAAGCGGCACTGCCACCACCCGTTCAAAATCTGAACCTGCTCCCGCACAAACTGCGGCCGGGGGTATTCCGCCAGCGGCACATACGCCGGATCTTCGCGGTCTTTCAGCACCTGCTCACCCCACACGGTGTACAGCTGCACCTTTTCGCTTTTCTTTTTCCTCGCCTGCAGCGACCCCAGCATATCTTTAATTCGCACTGTAATGCACTCCCGCTCCGATCATTCCCGCGTCATTCCCGAGCTTCGCACGCTCGATTCTCAGCCCGTCGGCGAAACACGCCATACTCTGCTTCAGCACCTTTTCCCTCAACGGTTTCATCAGCAGCTCTTCCTGCGCGCTCACGCCCCCGCCGATCAGCACCACTTCCGGATTGAAGATATGAATCAGCCCGCTCAGTCCCGCGGCGATATCCTCCATCCATCCGTCCAGCACCTTCAGCATTTTTTCATCACCCGCCTGCGCACGGGAGAAAATCACCCGTCCGTTCAGTCCCGTTTCGCCGGTCGCCCGCTGCGCGCGCCGGACCAGCGCCGTCACGGAGGCATAATTCTCATAGCACCCGCGCTTCCCGCATGTGCACTTTTCCCCGTCCTGATACAGGGTAAAATGGCCCATTTCCCCGGCAATCCCGCGGCGTCCCCGCATCAGCTTCCCGCCGCAGATCACGCCGCCGCCCACGCCGGTGCCCAGCGTAATCATCACCACGTCCTTCGCGCCCTTCGCGGCGCCGGCATAAGCTTCGCCCAGCACCGCGGCATTCGCGTCGTTAATGGCCGTCACCCTGACGCCGAATTTCTGCCCGAATCGCTCCGGGATGGACAAATTATCGTACCCTTCAATCCGGCCGTCCGTCCCGATCACCCGGCCGCTTGTGTCGTCAATCAGCCCCGTCGCGGACACGGCAATCCCGTCCGGTTTCTCCCCGGTTTCCCGGATCATTCTGTCAATTTCTTCCTCCACGGCGTCCAGGATAAATCCGCGAATCGGCGCCTCCCGCCGCGTCCCGCTCACCGGCAGTCCGTCCCTGCCTAAAAATGCCATCTTCACGGCGGTCCCGCCAATATCCACACCCAGCAGCATATGTATTGCCTCCCTTTTCTTTGCTTCATTCTATCGAATTTCCCGCCCCGCTGTCAACCTTCCGGGAAGCCCGCGGAATTTTCTGCCCTTTTTGCCAAAAATCGCTGTTCTTTCCTCCCTCCTTCATGGTATAATCGTGTCAGAATGGAGGTGTTCCCATGATTCGTTATTATCTCGCCGAAAGTGACAAAGAAATGAGCCGCAAGGCGGCCAACATCGTTTCCGCGCAGATCATCATGAAGCCCGACGCCTGTCTGGGCCTCGCCACGGGTTCCACCCCGATCGGGCTGTACGCCCAGCTGGTGGAATGGTACAACAAGGGCGATCTGGATTTCTCGGAAATCCGCACCGTCAATCTGGATGAATACGTCGGCCTCTCCGCCGACCATGATCAGAGCTATGCTTATTTCATGCGCAAGCATCTCTTCTCTTTAGTCAATATCCGTCCGGAGAATATCAATATCCCCAACGGCATGGAGCCGGACGCGGACAAGGAATGCGCCCGCTACAACCGGGTCATCGAATCCTCCGGCGGCATTGACCTGCAATTGCTCGGCATCGGCAAAAACGGGCACATCGGCTTCAACGAGCCCGGCGCCGCCTTTGAAAAGGAAACCCACAAGGTCCGCCTCACGGAGAGCACCATCCGCGCCAACGCGCGTTTCTTCGCCTCCGCGGAGGATGTCCCGCAGTACGCCTACTCCATGGGCATCAAAAGCATCATGCAGGCCCGTCATATCGTGCTCGTCGCCACCGGCGAAGGCAAAGCGCAGGCCATCCGGGATTCCTTCTTCGGCCCGGTCACCCCGGCGGTCCCGGCGTCGATTCTGCAATTGCATAATCACGTCACCGTCGTCCTCGACAAAGCCGCCGCCTCCCTCTGCCCGGAGATTTTGAACAGAAAGGACGCCCTTCAATGACTGAAACCGCAAAAAAAGAAAACAGGATTTCTGAAATCATCCGTTTCGCGCTGACCGGAGGCATCTGCTTCGTCGTGGAGTTCGTCCTCCTGGTGCTCTTCCGCGACGGGCTCGGTCTCCCGACCCTGCTGGCCAACGCGCTGGCATTCATCATCTCCGTCGTCGTCAATTACCTTCTCTGCCTCGTCTGGGTCTTCCACGGCGTGAAGGACGGCGGAAACAAAACCCGCGCGGGCTTCTTCATCACAAGCCTCATCGGGCTCCTGCTCAATGAGCTTCTGATGTACCTCCTCGGTCTCATCTTCGGGGAGGATCAGACCCTCCTGACCCTTGGCGGCTTTGCAATCAGCATGTACATGGTCAACAAAGTCATTGCGACCCTGCTGGTCATGATCTGGAACTACTTTTCCAAGCGCGCGGTGCTGGTCTCCGGCGCGAAAAAATAATTCTCTGATACACAAAAGCGTCGGAGCCCGAAAGCTCCGACGCTCTTTTTATGCCCATTGATTATCACACGGCGGTTTTTCTTCTCCGGCAGTGATGTAAATCCGGTCGATCGCCAGCCCGCTGTCCAGCGCCTCGATCACCCACTCATGCTCTCCGGCGCTCATCTCCAGCTCCGCCGCTTCCATCCACGCCCAGACATATGCCGCCCGGAACCGGTGGAAATTCTCGTGACATACTTCCGCAAACTCGCTCACCGGTCTCCCGTCCAGCAGGAACCGGGTCCGGAAGCCCTTTCCGTCATCGTGCTTGCTCAGTATCCACACGCGGTATTTCCCGCCATCGCACCGGAACCGGTATCTCAACGCGGACCCCGGCGCCGCCTCTTCTTCCAGTAAAATGGTCATCGCCAGTCCCGTCCCGCCGTAGCTTTCGCTCTGCCGGTACCGCCAGTTTCCGCTCATCCCCGCGTTTTCGTTCCCGATCAGCGCGGTCATGGCGTCAATCCGGATGCTCCCGTCCTTCTCCTCCGGCATCCCGCCGTCCATAAGGGCGAAGACATCCTTGTGTCCGTCCGCGTCCATCGCGAACACCGGCTCTCCGGGTCTCCGGGGCTCAAATTCCGTCCGGGAGTAGGTGCATTCGTCCGCCCAGAATTCCGGCGTAAAATATGTCACAAATCCTCTCGGCGCCTCCTCCGGCGTGCTCCCGAACAGCGCCGCCTCATACCTCGCGTCCACGTCCGGGATCTCCGCGTCTTCCTTCAGAATTCCGGGGCCCAGCACGCATACCCGTCTCTCTTCCGGATAAAGATTCACGCAGCTCACCGTGATATACGGGTCCGGCACCTCAATCACCAGCGTATGCTCTCCCGCGTCCATCTCCGGCAGCTTCAGGCAAATCTTTTCCCCGTCCAGTCTCACGCCCTCGGCCCAGTTTCCGCGCCACTCATCCGTAATTTCACTTTCCCAGTCTTGCCGCCGGTCTCCGTCCAGAATTACCCGTCCGCGGATGCGCCCCACGGAGTTCAGCGTCAGGAAGCGGATAATTTCCGCCTCCGGCGCGCATTTCTCCTTTACCCCGAACACGAATTCCATCCGTGCCGGCTTTTCCGGGCAGGTCTCCGGGCCCGCTTCCCACGCGTCCCCCGTGCCCCGGCCCATGTACGGGATGACCCTGAATCCTTCCGCCCGCACGGGCTCCGTCAAATGGATATAACTTTCCTGCGCCGCCCGGCTCACCGGAATCCTCTTGCCGTTCACGCGGATTTCGCCTTCCCGGAAGTCCTCATCCGTCCAGACGAAAACGCGTTCCTCATTCCGGAAGCGTCCCTGCTCGCGGCTCAGATGAATCCCCTCGTCCGCCGCAATGGTGTACTCAATGTCTCCGCTCCCGGAGTTCATCAAATCCAGCCATTTCCGCTCGCCGGAAACAAACCGCATCCCGCCTGCCAGCAAACGAAGCACAAGTTCTCCCCGCTCCGTTTTCAGCGCCGGCGCGCACGCCGGATACGTCTCCATCGGGGGCGGCGGGAACAGTTCCGGCGTCAGCACGCCGTGCCACTTCCCCCCGCTCATCTCGCAGTTGTACCACCGGATCAGCCTCTGCTTCAACCCGTCCGCCTCGCGGCTTTTTTGCATATTCTCTTCCGCGCTTCTCATAGCGCCCGCGCTGTACGCGTCCAGACTCCGGTCCGCAAAATAATAGGATGCGGCCACATAATACGTCGCCTTGATTTTCATGCCCATCAGCTGGAAAAACGCGTCCCGCTCGTCCTCCGGCAGGGCCTGCCACACCGCGTCGATCCGTCTCGAATATTCCTTCAGCTTCTCCACCCGCGCCGCGGCCTCATCCCCATAGGCATTCTGACTGAATGTATGGCTCCGCATGTGTTCCGGCTTGCATACATTGGACATCTGCGCGAATTCGGTATAAATCTCCGCGACCTCGTCCCCGTGATTCCCGGAAAAATTCCGGTTGATCCACTCCGCCGTCCAGCGTTTCGGATCCGACACCGGGGAATTTTCCCGCCCGGCGTACCACGCGCATCTCAGGAAATATTCCGTATCCTGCTCAATCGCCTTCAGCGCGCCAACATTGTCAACCCACATCCGGCGGATTCCCTGCTCCCAGCACTTCTTCAGCTCATTGCCCATGTGCGCGATCGGCACGGAGCACACAAACAGCCAGCTCAATCCCGGCGGCGACCAGTAGGAGGAATGGTAATACAGGCCGTTTCCGCCTTCCCGCTTCTTCTCCTGCTCCCCGGGATACCGCCTCACATATCCGTGATTGTCGTCCGTCCACACCAGCGTCACATCCTCCGGCACCCGGAGCCCGCTGTCGTAAATCGGCAGGACTTCTTTGTACGGGATAAAAATCTGCGGCACGTTCTCGCCCACGTTTTCCCGGATCAGTTCCCGCTGTACCCGGAAGATTTCCTCCATCAGCGCGCGCTGATTTTCCAGAGTACTCTCCATCCCTTCGGCCACCATGCCGCTGTCATGAATGCCCCGCATCCCGATGGTGTAAATCGCGTCAAAATCCTTATTCTGCTCCAGGCTCCCCCGCCAGTACTCAATCAGCCTCTCCCGGTTCTCCCCGGGAATGCTGTAGTCATACTGCTCATCCGGATAGCCCTTCGCCTTCTTCCACGGCTCCCACTCGTTCTGGTTCGACCGGTGCAGCATGTCGCAGTGCGATGTCCCGGTCACCACGCCCATCTTCTGCGCCAGAATCCCGTTCTCCGGGTTCATGTTAAAGGCGTTCACGTGCATCGCGGGCCAGATCAGATTCCCGCCCAGCCGCAGAATCAGTTCATATACTTTTTCATAGGTTTCCGGCCCGATGGTCCCGTCATGCGTGTGCTCAATCGCCCACTTTTCCAGCTCTTCCTCATCGTTCAGGAAAATCCCGCGCCAACGAACCTCCGGCCAGTCAATCAGTTCATAATCGTCCGGCAGCTCAATCTCGTCTTTTTCTTTCGCGGGCACGTCCGCCATCCGGTGCCACGGCGACTGACCGATCATCTCGCTGAAGCGGTAAATCGCGTAAATCGTGCCCCGCCGCTCGGTCCCGCACAGCCACAGTTTCCCGTCCTTTACGCACTGCATGAGGCCTTCCGGACGCGCTTCGCCGTTTTCATCCAGCAGTTCTTCCGGAGGCATTTCGCTCATTTTCGCGCTCACGCCGAATGTCCCGACGGCGATCCGGACATCATCCGTCCACTCATGCGTGACCGTCATCTCCGCGCCGCAAACCGCCGCGAGATCGTCCCTCAGCTGTCCTGCCGCGCGCAACACCGCCTCGTCCTCCTGCGCGTCGACCCAGATCTTTCCGTCCCGTTCACCGCGGGCACAAATCCGCATATTTTTTCACTCCTTACACTTGCATCAGGAAGTACACACCCACCACAATCAGCGCGACCTGAATCACCAGGAACACCGGGAAAAACACCGCGAAATACCAGTGCTTCGTCTTATGTCTCAGCGCCTGCATCCCAATCACGCCGCCCAGTCCGCCGAACAGCCCCGCCGCCAGAAACAGCGTCTTCTCCGGCACGCGCCGGTCGCCCTTCTTTGCCGCCTTCTTGTCCTTCGCCATCAGCCGGAAGCTGTTCAGATTCAGAAGCAGGAGCACCACCGCCGCCACAATCAACACCGTCGTTTTCATATTCATTTCCTCCTACTTTTTGTTGTCCTGACTATACCATACCTCCCGCCTCGCGGGCAAGCACAATTCCATCTAATTTCCAGCGGAAATAATGAATTTTTCTCTCCCCATACATCATCATTTCCATTATAATCAAATTGAACACCAATATAAGAGAGGTGCAAAATATGCTTGATCAGGCCAAATGGATTACCCCTTCCGTCCCCGTGTCCGATGCCTGCCCGGTCTTTCTCTTTTCCTTCCCGGGTGGCGCGGCCAAAGCGGAACTGCAAATCACCGCCCTCGGTGTCTACGAGGCGGGTCTGAACGGGAACCGCGTCGGCTCCTTTGTCCTCGCCCCGGGCTGGACCGCCTATGACCATCGTCTGCAGGTTCAGACCTATGACCTTTCACCCCTGCTCTCTGCCGGGGATAATCAGCTCCGCGTCACGGTCGGCAAAGGCTGGTTCCGCTCCCCGATGCCCGGCTGGGTGGATGATGAGGAAAAGCGCAGCCGCGCCTCCCGCCCATGCGGTCTCATCGCCGAAATTCATCTTTGGAGCGCCGACGGCTCCGAGCAAATCCTCGTCACGGACGAATCCTGGCGCTGCACGGAAGGCCCGGTCCGATTCTCCGAAATCTATGACGGTGAAGTCTTTGACACGACCTTTGTCCCGGACGAACCCGTCCCGGTCTCTCTGCTCTCATGGTCGAAAGACATATTAATTCCCCAGGAGGGCGAGGAAGTCCGCGAAACGGAACGCGTCCGCGCCAAGTCCGTCTTCCGTACCCCGAACGGCGATCTGCTCGTTGATTTCGGTCAAGAAGTCACCGGCTATGTCGAAATCTCCCTCACCGCCCGCGCCGGAGACCGCGTCCGCATACAGCATGGCGAAGTGCTGGACCGCGACGGCAATTTCTATAACGACAATTACCGCTCCGCCAAGGCGGAGTTCACCTGCGTCTGTGCGGAAGGCGCCCAAACCCTGCACCCCCGCCTGACCTTCTTCGGCTTCCGGTATCTCCGCCTTGCGGAATTCCCCGGGGAAGCAACGGCGGATCAGTTCACCGCCATCGTACTGTCCTCCGTCCTCCGGCGCACGGGCCACCTGCGTTCCGGCCTTCCGGAGCTCAATCAGCTCTTCAGCAACATTTTCTGGGGCCAGCGCGGCAATTTCCTTGATGTCCCGACGGACTGTCCCCAGCGTGACGAACGCCTCGGCTGGACCGGCGACGCGCAGGTTTTCGCGAAAACCGCCTCCTATAATTTCGACGTGGAAAAATTCTTCCGCAAATGGCTCCGGGATCTCCGCGCGGATCAGCGTCCAAGCGGCGAAGTCGGTCAGGTCATTCCGGATTACATGCCCGATGCGCCGTCCTCCGCGGCCTGGGGCGACGCCGCAGTCATCATCCCCTGGCAAATGTATCAGACCTACGGCAATCCTTCCGTTCTGGAGGAACAATTTGATTCCATGGCCGCCTGGGTGGACTTTATCACTTCTTCCACCACCACGCCCTTCCTCTGGACCGGACACTTCCACTTCGGCGACTGGCTCGCCCTGGACGCCCCTTCCGGCAGCTACACCGGCTCCACCCGCAAGGACTTCATCGGCAGCGCGTTCTATATTCATTCCACACGCCTGCTGATTCTTGCAGGACATGTCATCGGGCGCGATGTCTCAAAGTATGAGGAAGCCCTTCCGAAAATGCTCTCCGCCTTCCGCGCAGCCTTTCCGTCTTACGAGACCCAAACGGAGCATGTGCTTGCCATTCAGTTCGGCATCTCGGAAGACCCGCAAAAAACCTGCGACGCGCTCGCGGAAATGATCCGGAATGACGGCTGCCAAATGCGCACCGGCTTTGTCGGCACCCCATACCTCCTGCATGTCCTTTCCCGCTTCGGTCACGCGGATGTCGCATGGGATCTCCTGCTTCGCCGCGAATATCCTTCCTGGCTGTATCCGATCTCGAAAGGCGCCACCACGATCTGGGAGCACTGGGACGGCATCATGCGGAACGGTTCCTTCTGGAGCCGGAACATGAACTCCTTTAACCACTACGCCTACGGTTCCGTGGCAGACTGGGTCTATGAACAGGCCGCCGGCATCACACCGCTGGAGCCCGGGTTCGCCCGGGTCCGGGTGGCCCCGCATGTGTGCCCCCGTCTCGGTTCTCTGGAAGCCTCCATCCAAACCCACCATGGTCTCATCTCCTCTTCCTGGGTCTGCGCCCCGGAAGGCACCCGGTACGAAATCACATCCGAAATGCCCGTGGAAATCGTTCTGGACGGGAAAGCTTACAGTCTCCCCGCTGGGTCATACACCTTCTGGTCAAAATAAAAAATCAGGGCGGATCGAACGATCCGCCCTGATTTTTTTATAAAAGCGTTATTCGGCTGCGGTCTCTTCAGCTTCCTCATAATCGGAACTCAGGCTCACATTCTCGTCCGCCAGCGCGCCGAAGTAATTCATGTCCGTCGTGATTTCCGCGGTGTACACGCCGTTCTCGTCCACGCTCACCGGAATCTTCACCTTCACCGGGAACCCGTTCAGCGTCAGGGAGAACACGGCCTTCATGCCTTCCTCGTCCTCGGTGATCTCGCCCGCGCCGATCACCTCATATGTGCCTTCCCACAACATGCCCGTCGCGTGCTCCGCCACGGACACAACCGTCGTGAATTCCATGCCCATGGTGTTCATCACCACTTCGAACTCAGCGGTCTGCTCTTCAATGTTCAGCGTCAGGCTCTCGGTCATCGGGAACTCCACGGGGTTTCCATCCTCGTCCTGGGAGGTCAGCACGCCCGCTCCCTTCAGGACAATCGCGGTGCTCTCTTCAGTGGTCTCGGCCGTCTCGGTGGTCTCTGCGGTCTCCGCCGCGGCGCAGCTCAGCATCATCAGGGCCGCCATCAGAATACAAATCAGCTTTTTCATTTTGTTTTCTCCTTTTCTTTTCTTTTTATTCCTTGACGCCGCCGGCAAGGGCAGCGGATTCAAGTCTCTTCTGGAAGAACGGGAATGTGATGATGATCGGCAGCGTCGCCACCACAATCACCGCGAACTGAATCAGATACCGGCTGTAATCCGGGTTGGACGCCTGCAGAAAGTTCACGTTGTTCTGCGTCAGCTCCCGCACAAACAGCTGTAGCGGCCAATATTCGCGGTTGTTCGGCACATAAATGCTCGCCTGCAGCCATGCGTTCCACTGTCCGACCACGCTGTTCAGAATAATCACGAAGCTCATGTTCCGCACATGCGGCCGCAGAATCGCGAACAGCGTCACAAAATGGTTCGCGCCGTCAATCGTCGCCGCCTCGCTCATCTCGCGCGGCACGCTCAGAAAACCGTTCATCATCATGATCACGAACATCGTGTTCGTACATCCGGGAATGATCAGCGCCCACGGCGTCGCGACCCAGCCCAGCGCCCGGATCACCATGTAAGTGGGTAGCATGCCGCCGCCGAACATCATCGGAATCATCAGGAACACGCGCATAAAAGTTTTCAACTTCGTGTCCCGGCTCATCGCGTACGCGCCGGTAAAGGAAATCAGCCAGCACAGCGCCGTCGCCCACACGGTGTACAGGAAAGAGTTCACATACCCGCGAATGATCTCGCTGTTCTGAAAAATATGGGAATATCCTTCCAGCGTGAATCCGCCCAACGGCGCCCAAACCATGCCTTCATGGGTCAGCAGTGTCTTTCCGTCCGAGAAGGAGCTCATGATCACGTGCCACAGCGGCACGATGGAACAGAACGCGATCAGCCCGCAAAGCAGCACCACAATCACGTCCACCACATAATCCGCCGGCGTCGGGCGATCAATCAAAGGTCCACGGCTTTTCTTCATTTTATTCACCTCCGATTAGAACAAGGACGCGCTGGCGTATTTCCGGCTCAGGGTATTGCTTCCGACCAGCAGGATCATCGCCACTACGCTCTGGAACAGTCCACTCGCGGATGACAGACCGTAGTCCTGCGCCCCCGCGGTGAACGCCAGCCGGTACGTGTAGGTATACACGGTGTCCGACACATTATATGTGGACGGCATGTACAGCAGCAGAATCTGGTCATACCCGACCGTGAAGCTCAGCCCGACGTTCATCACGAACATCATGATGATCATCGGCATAATGCACGGAATCGTAATCTTGAACATCCGCTGCAGTCTCGTCGCCCCGTCAATCGCCGCGGCCTCGTACAAGTCCCCGTTGATCGTGGAAATGGACGCCACATATGTGATGGACCCCCATCCGATGCCCTGCCAGATGCCCATGAAAATGAACAGCAGCCAGAACACCGGAATCTTGTTGTTCGCCAGCCAGTTCACGCTCTCCCCGCCGGTCAGCTTCGCGAACAGCACGCTCAGCGGTCCGCCCTTCCCGACAAACTGGGTCAGCAGGGCGCACGCAACCACGCTCGCGACGAAGTTCGGCATATAGCTCATCGTCTGCACGGTCCGCTTATACGCGTGCGACCGGAGCAAGCTCAGCAGCACCGCGAAAATCACCGGCGCGATAAACCCGACCGTCACCTTGAGCAGCGCGATGCACACCGTGTTCCTCAGCGCGATCCCGAAATCCGCGCCGGAGAACAGTTCCACAAAGTTCTGCAGTCCGACCCACGGGCTGCCGAAGATTCCCTTCGCTATCTTGAAGTCCTGGAACGCCATCACCACCCCGACCATCGGGAAATAGCACAGCACCAGGAAAAACAGGAAGCATGGCAGAAACAGCACGTACACCTGCCAGTTCCGCTGTAAATCTTTTTTCATTCTGCTTCCCTCCTTAGTCTCCCGGCCAATACAGATCCACATACGGCTGAATCAAATCGCTCACCTTGTCATACTTGAATCTCGCCAGCGTCTTGCACCATTTCTTCCACTCGGCGTCATCCAGCTCCGTTTCACCCTTAATATAGGTGTACACGGTCCGCTCCATGTATTCAAGCACCTTGGTCAGCGCGCTCTGCGCGGTGTCCGCGTCCTCAACGCTCATGTTCATCATCGCGACACTGCCCCACAGCCGTCCGCGGTTCTCAAACTGCATCCACAGCCCGGTGCTCTTCTCATATGTCGCGGCATATCCCTTGTCCACGCTGTCAATCAGCTGAATCCCGGGCAGCTTATCCGCCGTCACGGCAATCCGCAGCGCGCCGGAGTCATTCGAAATGACCTCGCTCAGCTTGTATCTGCCGTCCTCGCCGATGGAATACGCGCCGTCCTCCAGCCCGTACTCGGCATAAATCGCCGCGCCGGTTTCCGCCGTCTGCTCCGCGTTCAGTCCCAATGACCGAATCACCGAGCCCTCATCGGTATACAAATAATCGAAGAAGCTCAGCAGCGGCCCGAGATCCTTTTCCTCCGCGCCCTTCATCAGGAAGAACCCGGTACTCACGGTGCTGGACTCGATGTTCAGTGTCCGCGGCTTCACGTACTGGCAATCCTCCCCGCCGTACACGTCGTTCACCGGCATCGCGCACCCGGCCACATAAATGCCTTCGGTCCATCCGCCGTCGTTCATGTCCAGCCGTCCGCCGAGATCGCTCTCCAGTCCCTGCCAGATGCCGACCTTGCCCTGCCGCACACCCTGATTGTCGATGGAGAAGAACAGGTCCTGCGTCCGGGTGTTGAAGTCCTGATCCAGCCAACCTTTGACGTACCAGTTCCGCATGCAATCCAGATACGCCCGGGTGGAATCCTCCGTCCCGCCAAACCGCACCTGTCCGTCACTGCCCTTGTACCAGATCACGCTGCCCTCACCGAAGCAGGAGCACAGCCCGCCCGCCCAGGTATACCCGGGATAGTACACGCTGATGCAGTAGGAATCGGTAATCCCCTGATCCTCCTGCGCTTTGGAGAAGATTTCAAACATCCATTCCCAGTCGCTGATATACGCGGGCGTCGTCCCGTCCCAGTCCGGCACCATTTCCAGGTACTTCGCCTTCTTTTCCTCGTCGTACCAGCTCGGGAACACTACATCGTCTTCCCAGTCGTCCACGCCGTCCGACAGGTATCCGCCGGTAAAGGCCTCCCCGGTGGAGGGATTCGTGCCGTATTTCACAATCCAGTCCCGCCGGTACACCATGCCCGTGTACGCCGGTTCCACGCCTTCGTTCACCACGTTGATGGCGAGAATCTTTTCCTCCCCGTCCACCGTGAAAACACTCCGGCTCTTCAGCTCGCTGTTGCTTTCCAGCAGTGCCGCGTAATTCGGCATGTATTCCTTCACCAATTCGGTCAGATCCAGAATGTATCCGTTGTCATACATCACCGGCGCCGTGTCCGACACGGAATTCTGCATCACGTCCGGGAAATCCCCGCTCGTGATAATCGTGGAATAGTTGTCCTGCTGCGTCCCCGCGGGCGGCACAAGAAACTTGATTGAAACCTTCTTCCCGCCCCAGGTGTTCTCAAGCAGATAATTCAGCGTCGGATTCTCCGCGTAATCGCTGTAATACGCGCTGTCCTGCGCGGTGTACAGCCACATGGTGTACTGCTCTGTCTCCGCGCTTTCCACGGCCGTCTGCGTTCCGGGGCTCGCGAACCACCACACGCTGAACACCGTAAACACGATCACGCCCGCCAGCGCCAGCACTTTCTTCAAACTCTTCATTCGTTTCACTCCAAACTTACTGCATCGCTTACAACTGTCTCGTTACAAAATCTAAAGACGATCCCCGAAGGGGTTGAAGGGGGCGACCGGAAAGCCCCCTGGAGTAGCAAACTCTTACTTCAAACTCCATATTCAACCCCAAACAATATCACTGCATCGCTTCCAACTGTCTCGTTACGAAGTCACACACGTCGGTATACTGCGCGTAGCTGTCAAAATACATCTTATCCACATGTCCCGCCTGCGGATAGAACGCGGTCTTGAACTCATTGTCCATAAACATCTCCGCAACCTCCGCCATGGCCTCCGCCTGATAATACGGCACCGCGCCGTCCAGTTCTCCGTGAATCAGGTACATTGCCGGCGTGTCCGAGCTCACCATCGCGTACGGGCTCAGGAAATTCTCCGCGTCGGTCAGCTCGTCATCCCCGTCGTTGTGCCCGGCAAAATTCACTTCGCCCGCTTCCAGATGGCTCACCACATAATCATATCCCATCGCGCTCACCGCGAACAGCAGATTCGTGCTGTCCTCCGGCGCGGTTTCCTCGGTCAGGTCCGCCGGCGCGCTGTACGCGACCACCGCCTGCACATCGCTGCTCTGGTCCGCCCAGCCCATGCTGAGATCTTCGTGTTCCTCATCCCCGTTGCTCGTCGCCAGCACCAGCGCCAGATGTGCCCCGGCGCTCTCGCCCATCGCGCAGATGAAGTCCGCGTTCAGGTGATACTCCTCCGCGTTCGCCCGCAGGAAGCGGATCGCCGCTTTCAGATCATACACGGCCTGTTTCCCCTGCGTCGCGTTGGTAATGGTCGTAAAGTCGTCGGAATCCGTCGCCTCGCTCAGCGTGTATTCCGCGCTCACAAACGCGAATCCGTTCGCCAGCAGATAATCCCGCGTATTGTTCAGAATCACGTCCTTCCGGGTTCCGCTCCGCCACGCGCCGCCATGCACCCACAGCACCACGGGATAGCTTTCCGCCCCGGTGTCCGGCACATAAATGTCCACATAATTGTATCCGTTCTGCGCGCTTTCGTCCTCCGCCGTGCTTACGTCGGTGTAGGCGATGGTCTCCACACGGTCCCAGGGTTCTTCCTTCACGCTCGCACTCGGCGCCCCGGTGATCCACTCAATCCCCAGAATCTCGAATTCCGCGGTGTATCCGTACAGCGTCAGCCACGGATTCCCTTCCTCAAAAATCGCGCCGGTTCCCTGATAGGTCATGATTCCCTCGTCCCCGGCCTTCTTGATGTTGCATTCCTTGCCGTCATTGGCACTCTTGCCGTTGTCCAGGTTCGCGGTCACATAATGCCCGTCCCCTACGCCCAGCTTCACGATTTCCTGCGCCGCCAGGTTCGAATCCACATAATGCTCGTAGTTCTCATCCTCCGGGCAATAGAACGCGTCCTTGTTCAGTTCCGTCTCGTCATGCTGCCCGCGCAGAACCGCCAGCATATATGTCGGATACTTCTGTCCGTTCTCGTCCTGTCCGCCGTACCCGTCCTCGCCGTTGGTGTTGTCGGTCACCAATTTCACATGAATCTTGAATCCGATAATGTTCGTCCAGTAGTCATCCGGATACTGGACGGACGCGTCCACCCACGTAATCCGGTTTCCCTTGTCGATGATTTCCTCCCCGTCCGCCAGAGCGATCAGGGGCATCACGCCGATCATCACAGAGAGCAGAACCGCCATCAGTCTTTTCATTTCAATTACCTCCTGTTTGTTTTCCGGAGTCCTTTGTTGCCTCCACCATACCCCTCTTTTTTGCTCCCCGCTTTCGATTTTTGTTCTTGACGGTCAAATTTTCGTCAACTTTCATAATTTGGTTTGTCTCTTGCCTTTTCAGACAAAAAGCTCCAAAAAAAGCCTGTCTTCTCCAAAAAACAAAACCGCTTTTCTTCTTTTTCGTTTTATCATAAATTGCACTATACTGAAGACAGGAGGCATGTACAATGTCCAATCAACCTGTATACGATCCTTCTCAGGACGAAACCTGGTCCAGCCCGTATGTGGATGTGAACGAGATCCGCACCCGCTCCACCCTTCTGGGTGAAATTTCCTATTATCATATCCACGGTGGCTTTGAGAATACCAATGTCAAATTTCTCTGCTGCTTCCCGCGGGAAGGCTTCCGCCGCCGTTTCTTCCAGCACGTCTCCCCCTTCCCCGGCCCGGACGAGGAAAACGCGAGCCTTTCCAAATCCGGCGCGGAGGATCTGATCTCCTTCGCCCTCACAAGCGGCTCCGCCTTTGTGGAATGCAACATGGGCTCCACCGCCGTCTTCGGCGGCGCCGCGGACCCGACCATCTTCTACCGCTCCAACGCCGCCGCGGCCATGGCCTGCCGCGCCCAGGCAGAAGTGCTTTTCGGCCCGGGCAAAGTCTACGGTTACATTTTCGGCGGTTCCGGCGGCGGATACAAAACCATCTCCTGCGTGGAAAGCACCGCCTCCTGGGACGGCGCGGTGCCGTTTGTCATTGGCTCCCCGGTCTCCCTGCCTTCCTGCCTCACCGTGCCGGCCTTCGGCAAGCGTGTCCTCCGTCATCACCTGAATGATGTGGTGGACGCCCTCGACCCCGGCGGTTCCGGCCGTCCGGAGGAATCCCTGAATGAAGAGGAACGCGCGGCCCTGAAGGAAATGACCCTCATGGGCTTCCCGCCCCGCATGATCACCTTCCTCCGCGGCGCGGACGATGGTGCCCTCCCGGTGCTGACCCCCGGCGTCCGCCAGATGGATCCTTCCTATTTTACGGATTTCTGGACCGTCCCCGGCTATCCCGGCGCGGATCCCGAAAGCTCCGCCTCCCGGGACCGCATTCAAATGGAAATCCGGGTCCTGTCCACCGGCCGCCTCTCGCACGAATCTGCCGTCCACGGCAGCAACGGCACGGATGACGCCTGGCAAAAAATGATGGAAGACGCCGGCGGATACTATATTGAAGTGGATCAGGTCCCCTCTTCGGATTACCTGCTCGGCACGGACATTCTTTTCCCCTCCGGCGGCCGCCTGCGGCTGGGCGCCGTCTCCGGCAACCGGCTCATTCCCGGGGTCGCCTTCGGCATGGACAGCGCGGAAAGTCTGATCTCCGCTCTCAAACCCGGCGATACCCTGACTTTGGATAATTCGGACTATATTGCCATCCAGACCTATCACCGCCATCAGGTACCCGCGGATCCCTCCTTCCACGCCTGGGACCAGTTCCGTTCGGAAAAATTCCCCCAGCGTCCGCGGGTCATCAGCTACGACTTCACCGCCGGCGGCTCCGGCTCCGTTCAGTCCGGCAATGTTCACTGCCCGGTCATCATCATGAACAGCCTCATGGACGCGGACTTCCCCTGGCAGGCGGACTGGTATTACCACGCCGTGAAATCCGTCCTCGGCGAAGATGCTCCCGTCCGTCTCTGGTATAACGACAACACGCCTCACGGGGATGTCGCGGACCTCGGCGAGCAGTATCTTCTCGTCTCCTACCTCGGCATGCTGTCCCAGGCGCTCCTTTCCCTTTCGGACTGGGTGGAAAAAGGCATTCTGCCCCCGGACAACACCGGCTACACTCTCCGGGACAATCAGGTCACCCTCGCGCCGGAAGCAGAAAACCGCCGCGGCATTCAGCCTCTGGCAGAACTCACCGGGCCGGACGGCAAACGCACGGAATGTCTTTGCGGCGAAACCGTGACCCTCACCGCGGTCATTACTCTCCCGCCGTGCGGCGGCACGATTGAAAAATTGGAATGGCATTTCGAGTCCGAACCCTTCCATGAGGAACCCTCAACCGTCTTTAATCAGGAGGGGAATGTCCTCACCGTGACCGCGGACCACACTTTCCGCGCCCCCGGCACCTTCTTCCCGGCCGTCCAAATCACCTCGAACCTGAATCCCTGTAATCCCTATACCTGCCTTCTGAATCTGGACCGCACGCGCGTCGTGGTCTCCGCCCCCGCCATCCGTCATCCCCGTGCGGAGGATTTGAAATACCTGGAAAACATTTGCGCGGATGCCGGCGCTCCCGTGGAAGACACGATCTTTCGTGAAGCCATTCTGGATGTCTTCTGCCGGGCATACCGGCCGTATTCTGATTATTCCTTCGTGGCGGTGGACCCGGCCGACCACCCGGTCGGCTATGTCCTCTGCGCCCCGGATTTCGTGTCATTCCGCGTCCCGGAAAGCGACAACCCCGTCACCGGCCCCATGGCGCATGGCACGCTGTCCCTGCTTTCCCCTTTTGCCGCGGACTACCCGGCGCATCTGCATATCGACCTTCTCCCGCCGTATCAGGGTCAGGGTCTCGGCACCGCGCTCATGTCCCGTCTCATTTCCTGTCTGAAGGAAAGCAACATCCCCGGCGTCTGCCTTTCCGTCTCGGCGGATAACCCCGGCGCCCTCCGGTTCTATGAGCGTCTCAGCTTCACACCCCTCGCCCGGGATAAGCATCAGATCACCCTCGGTCTGAAACTGTCCGAAACTTGAATCAACTGTTTTTATGTATTATAATATCACCATCCCGAAGCAAAAATATCACTTTCCGGATGGTGATTTTTACATGGAACTGGATTTATATAACCGTATCCGTCTGCTCGGTGGTGAACTGTATCATTCCGCCGGCATCGGTTCCTGGTGTTACGCCTGGGAAGGAACCTTTTTCTACGCGATTTCCGACAATCAGGAGGAATATCAAAAACTGCTCCAATTTTCCGGACTGCTCCCGCGCGTCGCGGCATACCCGGGCGGCCTCCATGCCCCGTGTATCACCACAGACACGCTCGGCGTCGTCTGGATTTTTGAGCGTACCTTTTCGCCGGAAGGCAAACCGGAACTGATCTTCGTTCTCGGTCCGATGCTCAACAACGCGTTCTCCATGGCGGACCTGGACCGCCGCCTCCGCTCCCGCGAGGCCTTGCCCGCCGGCACCGCGTGGCTTTCCCGGCCGGCTCTCCGGGAAATCCCGCTGGTCTCCCGCAAAAGCGTCCACCGTTTCGCGCGCATGCTGCATTATATGATTACGGAGGAAGGCATCGAGGATTCCGCCTTTATTTCCCTCTCTTCCGCCCCGGTAGATTCCGTTCCGGAAGACTGGCAGTTTCAGGAAACACCCGCGGACCCGTCCGCGCAAATCCGCCGGGAAAAGGAAACCATGCATTCCATTGCCCACGGCACCCTGACCCCGGATATGTTTGAATCCCGCAACGACACCGGCGCCACCGCCATGACGGACACCGGCAATTTCCTCCGGGACACGAAAAACACGCTCTTGATCTACGGCGCCCTCTGCTACCGTGCGGCCATGGACGGCGGCGTATCTCCCGCCCTCGCCATGGCGGAACAAAAGGACTACCTCACCCGTCTGGAACGCTGCGACAATGTTGAAGCCCTCCTTTCCATGCATGCGGAAATGATTCAATCCTGTGTCCGTCTCGTGCGGGACGCTTCGCCGGACGCCGGCATCTCCCGCTCCGTCCGGGACTGCATGGATTTCATCCGTGCCAATAAAACCGCAGACCTCACCACCCGCTCCGTCGCGGAGCACATGGGATACGCGGAATATTATTTCACCAAAAAGTTTTACAAAGAGACCGGCATCCGTCTTCCGGATTATATCAAGCAGGTCAAAATCGAATATGCCAAAATCCTGCTTCTGACCACCGACCGCCAATTACAGGAAGTCGGCGAAATGCTCGGTTTTTCCTCCCGGTCGGCCTTCTCCACCGCCTTCCGCCAATCCACGGGCGTTACCCCGTCCCGCTTCCGGGAACAGGCCGGTATCCGGAGTGAATCCGAAGACTGAAACAAACGCGGAGCTCAACAGCCCCGCGTTCTTTTTATGCTTTTACCGCCAGCACGGCCATACCTTCTTTCCCCGGCAATTCCACCCGGATTCGTCCGGAAGCATCCCGCATGGCCTCCGTCCTCGTCATATTCCAGATATCAATCACTTCCACACGGTACCTTTCATCCTCCGGCAGTGCCATCTCGACGCTTGAGGCGCAGTCCCGCCCCATGTACCGCAGAAAAACGTCCTTCCCGCACCGTCCGCGAATGATCGTCTCCCCGGAAATCCACGCCGACCGGTGCAGGGGTTCCATCGCCCGGATGCCCCGCGCGAAGCAGTACCCGACGGAGCTTTCTTCTTTTTGCTTTTCCAGCTCTTCCTCCGTCATCTTTTCCACGCCGCCGAAAGGATTCTCCTCCCACGGCTCGACGGGCCCGGGCAATTCATCCATAATGCCCTTCAGAAACGCGATCCGCGCCGGGCTCTCCCCGCGCAGCTGTCCGCCCCGGGACCACCAGAGGATTCCCTCGTCATTCACAAATGTCTCCCCGTGCGTCGCGTACACGCCCGAAACGCACACCGTCCAAAACCGGTGCACCATCTCAAACGCGCTCAGATTCCCCCACCGGTGCGGAATATTCCCTTCATAACGCATTTCGTCATAAATCACCGGCTTCCGGTATTCCCGCAGCCACTCCCCGGCATGTTCCGTCCACGAGGACTGGATGCAGCAGTGCGTCACGTTCTCCCGCTCAAACGGATACAACGCCGTGCAGTTATGGTTGCTCAGCAGGTGATGGAACGGGTCCCCCGCCGCCACATATTCCTCGATTTCAAACCAATCCTCCATCTTTAAATGCGGAAACAGGTCGTATTCATTCGCCAGGCTCCACCAAATGTTCGGCCACGCCGACAGCCTTGCCAGCAAATAGTCCAGATAACGCCGGTTTTCTTCCATCGTCAGCCGGGAAAATCCCCACCGGTCATACGGGTGGAACAAAATCAGGTCAATCTGCATTCCCATGTCGGAAATCTTTTTCAGTATATGCTCAAATCTCTGCCAGAACAGCACACACGGCCGGTCCACGTCCCACCGTCCCTTGTCGTCCTTCTCAAAAGGATCCACGGGCGGTTCATTGTGGTTGTAGTCATAGTGTTTGGGAAACACGCACATCCGAACTTTGTTGAACGGCGAATGCTTCAGGCTCTCCAGTGTCTCCCCGACCAGCGCGTCCTCCTGATGCGCCAGCGCGTACACCGTCGTCCCGAACGGCCGGTAAATGTCCCCATTCGCGTACTCAAAATGCGTCCCGGCCGCCCGCACGCGGCCCTTCAGCCCCGTGTCCACACATTCAAAGGAGCCGGTCTCCTCCACAATGCCTTCCGTCCGCCACTCCCAGTGTCCTTTGTCCTCCGGCAGAAACCGCGCCCGGTATACATTGCCCCCGTCGTAGAATCCTTTCACCGTGACGGTCTTCTCTTCATTGGAGAAACTCACCTTGAGGTCCGTCCGCGCCCATGTTTCCTGCGCCGGCGCGTGAAAAAGAAGCTCCACCATCTTCCCGAGTTCCATCTTTACACCCTCACAAATACGCTCATTTCGCCTTCACCAAAAATTATACCCCGAAGGGGTTGGGGGGAAACCCGGTTTTGAGCCACAGTGTGGCAAATTTCAAAACAGGGTTTCTCAACCGAAACAAGCAGAGAGTCCATAAAGGACTGTCTGCGACAATTAAGGTTGCGGATCGACCGGAAAGCCCCCCGGATATCTCTTACACCCTCACAAATACGCTCATTTCGCCTTCACCGCGGTTATCCCATGCGTAGTACGGAATCATCGTGAGTGTCCCGGCTTCTTCCTCCGGCTCCGTCTCACTGTACAGCGGCGCGTCCTCCGGAACCACCGTCTTCATCGCGCTCATCTTCAGGCCAACGACCTTCCGCCCGGCGATTTCCATCTCTGTTTCTTCGGTCTTCTCCCCGGTCAGCCGCCACAGATGCAGTCCCTTTCCGTTGTCCGCCTCTTCCGCGCAGTAGGTCAGCGGCCCGCGCCTCACGGCCACCTTCCCCTGATCCGCCCGCACGTTCGGGTTCGCCCGCACAGTCCGGACCTTCATCGGAAAGCTCAGCCGGATCTCCTGCCCGTCGGTCCATTCCCCGCTCAGGTACAGATACCCGTCCCTTTCTTCCCGGCTCACATTCCCGGCCTCAATCCGGGAATTTTCACACCACCCGGGCAGCCGGAACGCCAGTGTCCCGCTCACGGGCTCCTCCGCCCGCACGGTCACCTTCACATTTCCATCCCACGGAAATCCGCTCTGAATCTCCAGCCGGATGTCCTTTCCGTTCATCTTCGCTTTGATCTCCCCGCCCGCGTACAGATGCGTGTAAATCGTGTCCTCGCTCACCGTCCACGCGTACGCCCCGAGGGACAGCGTCGTCCGCGCGATGTTCGGCGGGCAGCACGCGCACCCGAACCACTTCTGCCTCACGGTCTTCACATGGTCCAGCCGCCGGTCCTTCTTCACGTGTTCCGGCACGCTTTCCAGCGGGTTCACATAGAAGAAGCTCTTCCCGTCCATCGCCATCCCGGCGATCACGGTATTGTACAGCGCCATTTCCATCACGTCGGCGATCTCCGCCTTCGGGTGAATCTGCAGCATCCTCCGCGCGAAAAAAGCCAGCCCGATTGCCGCGCATGTCTCGGAATACGCCGCGTCGTTCGGCAGATCATACGGATCGCTGAACGCCTCACCCACATGCGTGCCGCCCACGCCGCCGGTGATGTACAGTTTCTCCCGCACAACCGACTTCCACAGCCGCCCGCACGCGTCCAGCAAACTCTCATCGCCCGTCAGCCGCGCCACGTCCGCCATCCCGGCGTACAGATACATCGCCCGCACCGCGTGTCCCACGGCTTCGCTTTGTTCCCGCACCGGGATATGCGCCTGATTGTAGCTCAAATCCGTCTTCTTCGCGCCCCGCGCCTCGGCCTCGAGGTCGAAATAATTCGGGCTTTGCCCGCGCTCGTCCACAAAATACTTCGCGAAGTCCAGATACTTTTTTTCTCCGGTCTCCTGATACAACCGCACCAGCGCCATCTCGGCAATCTCGTGCCCGGGATACCCGCGCTTCTGTCCTTCGCCCCGGCCCAGCCGCTCCGCGGCCCAGTCGGCGTACCGGCACGCGGCCCGCAGCAGCTGATCCTTCCCGGTTGCCTGATGATACGCCACCGCGCCCTCGATCAGGTGCCCCAGACAGTACATCTCGTGATGGTCGCGCATATTCGTCAGCGCGCCGTCCATCCCGCCGAGAATGTAATAGGTGTCCAGATACCCGTCCTCGCGCTGCGCCGCGCAAACGATGTCAATCGCCTCGTCCGCGGTCTGCTCCAGCTTCTCGTCCGGATGCAGCGTCAGAGAGTATGCGACCGCCTCCACCCACTTGGAAAAATCGCTGTCCTGAAACACCCATCCGTAGAATTCGTCCGGCTGTTCCACGCCTTCCGGCTCGCGGTAAAACCCGTAATCCCCGGCGTAGTGCCGTTCTTTCCCGCTCCGGATCATTTCCCCGGCCACGCGGTAATTGCGCATGCACCAGCTCTTCGCCGCGCCGGGGATCCGGTCGTTCAGCGCCGCCCACTGATACGGAAGCATCTCCGTCCTCACGGTCTCCTGAATCCCCCGCCAAAAGGAATCACTGATCCGGGTATCCTTCAGCTCCGCCGGATTCGAAAATTCTTTGCTGTTCATCTTTTGACCTCCTGTCCGCCGCCTCATCTTATCATCGATCGGCGTTCAGCGCAATCTCAAAAATCGTCAGGCTTCCCGCGTCCGGCGTATAATCCAGCGCCTCCCCGGAAACCCGGGCCACCCCTTCCTTCGGCGCGACATTTTCCCGGCCGAATCCGTTCACCGCGCTTTCATCCCCGCTCAGCGCCGTGACCTTCACTTCCCCGTCCGGCACCCCGGGCAAAGAAATCGTGATCGCCTCTTCCGCGAAGCTGACCACCTTGATCATCAGCCGGTCTTCCGTCCGCGTCGCGGAAATAAACGCGGATGTCATCCCGTCCGTCTGTGCGTCCTCAATACTGCACTCGACATATGTTTCTCCCCGCGCGTCCGAAAACATCTTCTGCACGTAATAGCTCGGTGTTTTCAATACCTGCGTGTCGTTGAACCAAATCAGGTTCGGGCTCCAGTCCTGTTCTCCTTCCCGGGCCAAAAGCGGCGCGTAGCAGCTCATCTCCACCAAATCCGCGTTCCGCTCAATCCCGGTCAGATACGCCGCCTCACACAGCGCGGCATACAAATTGTTCGGCCGGATGCTTCCCTTCACCGGCTCATGTGCCGCGTATTCTCCCAGACAGACCTTCACCGTCCGCGGATACAGATCATACCTTGCCGTGTGCTTCCGCAGCCAGTCGCTGTCCATGTAATAATGCTCGTCCGCCACGCTGTCCTTGAAGCTCCGCCGGATGCTGTTCCAACTGTTGGAAATCAGCGCGCCTTCCGCCACCGGCCCGGCCGCCACGACGCAAATCACTTCCGGCCAAACTTCTTTCACGGCCTCCGACAAAATCTCGTACCGGGTAAAATAAATCTGATCCCAGTTCTCGTTTCCGATGGCCAGATATCGCATGTCGAACGGTTCCGGGTGTCCCATTTCCGCGCGCACCGCGCCCCATTCCGTATCCGTGCCTCCCAGCGCGAACTCGCATAAATCGATCAGGTCCTGCGCGTATGCCTTCGTTTCCTCAATCGTCAGCGCCCGCGCGTCGATCGCGTCCCGCGCCTGACACAGCACGCCCGCGTGCACAACCGGCAGGGGCATTGCCCCGAGCATCTCCGACAAACAGAAATACTCGTAAAATCCCATCAGACAGGTCTGCATCCCGCCCCATACATTGCCGATCTGCCGGCGCTCTTCCTTCGGCCCGATCGTGTCCTTCCAGTTGTACGCGTTCTCCCGCAGATAGCTTCCCTCGGCCACGCATCCGCCCGGAAAGCGCAGAAAACCGGGATGCAATTCCATTAATGCGTCGCAAAGATCCGCCCGCACACCGCCGCCGGGCCACTCCGCCCCGTACCGGTCCCCGGGCAGCAAACTCACCATATCCAGATCCACGGCGCCGTCCCCGGTCACTTCAATCTGCAAAAACACGTCCGCGTCTTCCTCCGCCGTGAACGTTGCGGAAACTTCACTCCACTCCGTGCCGTCCGCGCTCAATTGAACCGGCTCGCCGACCGCCGCGCCACCCATTTTCGTCAGAGAAACGCTCAGATCGCATGTCCCTTCGGCCGCCCTCACGAACATGCTGAAATCGTACCGGATCCCCGCGCGCACATGAATTCCGCCGCGCAGAGCGTTCCCGTAAAATCCCCGGTTCAGCAGTTTCAGCCCCTGCTCCCCCGGTGTCACGCGAACGTAATGCGGATTGTTCTCGTGAATCGGTTTTTCGCCGAAAATCTCCGCCGTGCCGTCCCCGCGCCGGGACCACGCTTCCCACCGGTCGCTCTCCTTCGCCTCCGGTAGCCCCTGGTTCTCGAACGATCCGTTCTGCACCAGCTCCGCGCACAGCCCGCCGTCCACCGCCTGATTGATGTCCTCCAGAAAAATCCCGTACAGCGTCTCCGGCATCGCGTGCTTCTCTTCATTCACGCGCACCTCCGCCTCCAGCGCCGAAGCCGTCCCGCTCATGAGCAAAAAGGCCGCGCAAATCACGGCCAAAATTCTTTTTTTCATGTCCGTCCTCTTTCACACCGCTATAAAAAGCAATCACCGAAGGGATTAAAGGGCGAACGTCTGTCCGGTGGACAGTTGCCGAAGGCAAAGTTCGTTAACACTAACTTTGAAAGCCCCCGGAGCCCGAATGTCTTACTTCAAACTGATTACTGCTCAACAAACACTTCACGCAGTTGACACTCTGATTCTGATACTCTGCGGATAATTCCCGAACGACGACCCGAAAATTGTCACGCCGCCGACATGCTTCGCGTCCTCTTTAACACCGATCCGCAGCATCATCGGTTTCCCGGGCGCGATGTTCACATCTTCCAGCCGCGTCTCCCCGATCTTCACGCCGTCCATATACGTCCCGTTTGCGTTCAGCGTCAGCGCCTTGTACAGCCCGTACTGGTTCCACTCCGGATACCACCACGACGGGTTGTAAATCCCCTTGCTCGGACCGAAATCCCCCGGGCTCGTCCATGTGCCCATCAGCTTCCCGTTCAGGCAAAAGAAGATATCGGACGGCCAATCCTCCGCGATCCCCGGCGCCTCGGAGGAAATCTCCATGGAAATCTGAATTTCCTTCACTTCCTGCCCCGCCTTCAAAAAGCACGGCACCGCGTATTCGACATATCCGCTGGTAAACCAGAGGATCCCCGCGTCCGCGCACCGGGGCGAATGAAAGCTGTCCGGGTCGTCAATCAGCCCGATCACGCCTTCATGGGTACAAATGCCGCAGGTCGGATGAATGTCGCAGGCCACATATCGGCCCACTTCCACGTCCGTCTCGTAATAGCTGTCTTCGAATACGACCCGCTCGGTCTCGACCAGAATCCCGTCCTCGGCGCACCGGCAAATCTTCTGCGTCCCGTGCCGGCCTTCCACCATTTCCACGGTCAGCATCCGGCATTCCTGCAGCATGCGGATATGCGGCGTCAGTGCCCCCGCGGTCACGCCCATCTTCTGGGCAATCGTGGAAATGCTCATCGGCCCGTGGCTGCGCAGCATCTCCAGAATGGTAATCCGGGTCTCGGAATCCAGGGCTTTGAATACGGGCAGCCCCTCTCTCAATGACCTGATTCTCAGCATCTTGTACTCCTTAATCATACGGGGCCGGCGGACAATCCGTCGGCCCCGCCGGGTTTACAAATTAGTTTTTTAACTTACTCGGCCCGAACCGCAACCTCAATCGTCACGAACAATGCTTATGCATTTTTTCGCTCATTTCGGTTGAGGAAGACAGTTTTTCAACTTCCGCCACAGGCGGGAAAAACTGTCATTCCCCGTACACAGAATAGAACACTTCCATCGCGGCGTCATAATACTGACGTCCCGCTTCGTCCAGCGCGTCCACATAATCATAAGGATCAATGGCGCCCGCGGCGATCGCGCTCTCAATACCGGTGTATCCGGCGTAGTCAGAACCATGATAATAGTCGGTGATGAAGGTGTTGAATCCCGGAATGGTCCGTCCGCCGAAGGTCACGGGGTTCTGGATGTTGGCCAGGTAGGATTCCCAGTCATTCCAATAGCCCAGATCCGGGAACGCCGGAACCAGCGCCTTGTTCACTTCTTCGTCCTGAATCATCGGCAGGCTGCCGGGCAGACGATAGATGGTCTCGCCGGCTTCGTTCGTCACCGTAGGATACAGTTCGGCGCGCTTCAGCCAGCCGTCCTTGCCCCAGGTCAGATACTTCGCCACTTCATAGGCTTCACGCGGATGCTCGCAGGTCGCGGAAATGGACACCATGTCCACCCACGCGAACTGACCGCCTTCGGTCACGCCCTCGCCGATGGGGCTGTTGTACGGAACCATCTTCAGTCCGCGCTCCAGCGCCGCGGTCTGGGTGTAGATGTTGTTCATCGTCCAGTAGGCGTCCATCTGAATCGCCACATGGCCGGATTCACCGGGCCACATGTCGTCCGGCACCACAGCCAGATACTCTTCGCTGCCCTGAATCGCCTGATAGCCCAGACGCGCGTACTCAAACTGCTTGGTCACCATATCCACCCAGCCGGTGCCGAAGCTGTAGCTCTCGCCGTCCCAGCCGAATTCACCGATGACGTTGTCCGTCAGGGCGATCGGTCCCAGGGTCACGGGGCCCATGAAATAGTTGTACGCCCAGATCTGCTGAGAGGAGTCCGTCATGGTCTCAATCAGCTCAAGCAGCTGTTCCCAGGTCCAGTCCTGTCCGGGCATTTCCTTGTTTTCCTTCTCGAACACAGCCTGATCCAGATAGATCACGGCGGGCAGGAATTCGCCGGGCATGAAGTAGCTGCGCTTGCCATCCACATAGCCGACGCGGCGCAGGGAGGAGTACAGCAGGGTCTGCGCTTCTTCATCCGCTTCCAGATAGGGCGCGATGTCGAGGCACATCGGGTTCGCGAGCAGGGGATCCAGGTCGAGCCAGAAGAACACGTCCGGCAGGTTGCCGTCCGCCGCCAGATTGGTCAGCGTCGCGGTCACGTCCGCCGTGGTGGTCTGGATGATCTCGATCTTGATGTTGGGATGCTCTTCCATGAACGCGTCCGCCAGCGCCTGAGTCAGTTCAAAGTCGTCCCAGGTCATGAAGGTCACGGTCACGTCCTCAGTCGTCAGCTCCGGCAGTCCGGACGCCGCTTCTTCCGCCGCCGCGAATGAGCATACGGACAGCGCCAGCGCGAGCACGAGGATCAGGGATACAAGTTTCTTCATTTGGGTATACCTCCTTGTTTATTTATCAATCGCCCTCTCAGGCGTTGATGACACATTACTCACCGGTAATACCGGCCTTATCGACGCTCTCGACAAACTGCTTCTGCAGGAAGAAGTACATCACCATCAGCGGCGCGATCGCCAGCATCGTGCCCGCCATCTTGATGGCGTCATTCAGCTTGTTCGTGCTCGTCACCGACGAAGCCCGCGCGTTGAATGTCGAGTTATACGCGTCCTCGAACCTTTGCAGTTCCAGCATCAGGGTTGTCAGCCCCGTCGCCCTCGTCGTGCCGTACCCGAGATACATCCTCACCAGATATGTCTCGTTCCAGTACCACACGAAGGAGAACAGCGTCACCACCACAATCGCGGCCGTGCTCAGCGGAATCGCGATCCCGAAATACGCTCTCAGATGGCCCGCGCCGTCAATCTCCGCGGCCTCGACCAGGCTCTGCGGCACCTGCCGGTGGAAATTGTAGAAAATCAGCACGCACAGGGCGCTCTTGAACCCCTGCCCGAGGATCGCCGTAATCAGGAACGGCTTCACCGTGCCGTCTGCCAGCTTCAGCCGGGAGAACAGCAGATAGTTCGGCAGGGATGTCGTCTGCGTCGGCACCAGGAAGGACAAAATCAGAATGCCCATCCACACCTTCTTCAGCGGGAAATTGTACCGCGCGAATCCGTATCCGACCATGCTGCAGATGATCACCTGGCACAGCGTCGGCAGCACCGCCAGAATCACGTTCTTGCCCAGACTGTTCCAGTAGTCCATCGTCAGAATCGCGTCTTCATAGTTCCCCAGCGTAATCGTGGACGGAATCCACTTCGCGCTCGCGTCCAGCAAATCCGCCTTATCCATGAACGACCGGGACAGCATGTACAGCACCGGGTACAGGTAAATGAACGAAATGGTTACCAGCAGCACGTACACAACCACGCTTCCGACCACGCCGCGCTTTTCGGCGCTGCCCAGCATGACTTTCTTGAAGCGGTCTTTCCGCGCGTCCTTTTTCGCGTCCGCAGTCAGATTCTCGGGCATCTTCAGCTTGCTCATTTCGCCGCCTCCCTTCTGACCGGCGCAGTCACCGTCTTTTGGGTCCGGGTCTTCTTCGTTTCATACTTCACGTTCTTGTCGCTCTTTTCCCTCAAAAGCAGGAACGCCAGCAGCAGAATCAGCGACACAATCGCCGTGTAAATCCAGCTCATCGCCGCGCCATAGCTGTATCCCTTTGTCGCCGCGAAGCTCACGTCGTAGATCAGCTGAATAATCTCGTTCGTGCCGCCGGTTGCCAGCGTCACAATCGTGTAAATCGAATTCAGCAGAATCATCGGCTTCACTGTCGGCAGCGTGATCTTCCAGAAGCTTTCCCATCCGCTCGCGCCGTCGATCTTTGCCGCTTCATACAGCGTCGGACTGACCTTCTGCAGTCCCGCGAGGAAAATCAGAATCTGAATGCCGCTGTTCCACAAAATCAGAATCAGCTGGGAGAACAAATCGGTAATCGGCTCGGAAATGAATTCCGGCAGCCCGCCCAGCAAATTCAGAATCGTGTTCTGGCTCACCATGGGCACGCTCGCCGCGCCCTGCGCGGTCAGCATGTTCATCACCGGGCCCGTCGCGATAATCACCGGCAGGAAGAAAATCATCCGGAACACGGACCGCCCGTGAATCTTGCTGTTGAGCAGCAGCGCGATGATCAGCGAGAATGAAATGATCACCGGCAGTTGCAAAATCAGGCTCACCGCGAAATTCGCCAGAGTGATCGGGAAATTGATTTCCTTCACAAACACGCTGGCATAATTGTCAAACGGGTGCTCCAGCGGAACCAGCTCCATGCCGGCGCCCACCTGCAGGGTGGAGAAAGAAAAGCGCAGGGACTGCACCATCGCGTATAAGAAAAATATGCATACGCCCACCACCCAGGGGAGAATGAAAATATATCCCCAGAGCCATTCCCGCAGTTTGCGCCGTGTCAAATGGCGCTTGTCATGCGGGTTCTTTTGTTTCTTAGCCATGGGTCGGTCTCCTTCCTGTCTTACTCCTCAATGCTCCACGTCAACGATTCCAGCTTCACGCCGTCCATCTCGCCCTCGGCATCGCCGAAGTTCAGGTACACCTTCACGCCGTTGGACCATGTCACGCAGGTCATATCCCCTTCCGTGTCATGCCTCACAATGCTTTCTCCGCTGACCTTGTCATTCAGTTCCTTTAATTCCCCGTACCATTCGATGATCATCTCCCGGTACAGTTCATACTTCGACGAGAACACATCGGACGAATTCGTGTGCTGCAGTTCCTGCGGATCCTCCATCGTCAGCAGGAAGCACGGCCGCGCGCCCTGCTCCGCCAGATGCAGCAGCGTATGCCGCGTGTTCGCCTGGTCGTTCACATACTCCGCGTAGTACGGAATCTTTCCGGAGAGCGCAATCGCCAGGAACGGAACCTCCCGCGACACATACGTGTAATCCGACCCGCTCAGCGGCAAATCTGACAGCGCCCCCGCGGCGCCCCACAGATACGCGTTCGCGGTCTCCAGCGTCACGTCCATCTGTTCCGAGGCGTTTTCGGCAATCCCGCGGTAAATCTCCTGCAGTTCCGCCGAGTCGTGATAACCCCCGTCATACCAGTCAAACATCAAACTGGTAATCCCCGTCAGCGTCACGCCCTTCATGCCGCCGTCCGCCATCGCCTTCAGCACGCTCTCCGCGATCTCTTTGCTCCGCGCCGGCTTCAGATAGTAAATCGTGTCATACACTTCCCCGAAGGACGGCTTGTTCCATGTCTGGGAGGTGATCATCTTCATCGCCGAATACCCAAGCACCGGATGTGTATCCTCGCACAGCGTCAGGAAATCCGCCTCCAGGGAAAGCTCCGCGCCCATTTCTTCCGCGGCTTCCCGCAGTTCGGTCAGTCCGTTCTTTCCGCCCAGCGCCCCGGCCGGAGAAAAGCTGTCCGTCGGCTTTCCGCCGCTCTCGCCGTTCTCCTGCCATCCGCGGTAGCTGACGTTCATCGTCTCCACGCCGCCGCTCTTCAGTTCCTCCAAAATCTCCTTCGCCTGCGCATAGGTCGTCATCACAACGTCCTGCTTGCCGAGAATGAAGTTTTCCTTTTCCAATCCCAGGAACTCCAGCCGCACGTCGAATTCCCGCTCCGCGGCGTTTTCAAACATGCCCTTCTCCGTCATGTATTCCCGCCACGCGCACGCCAGTCCGGCGTAGGTCGCTTCCTCTCCGTCCGTCAGCAGGAAATGCTGGCAGATGTCGAAGTTCCGCGGGAATTCCGTCCGCGCGCTGATCGCGCCGGAAGACGGCCCCGTGGGCTGCTGATACACTCTCCGGTACACATATCTCGCGCAGACCCAGTTGAATTTCTCGTAAATCGCGCCGTTCATGTACGCGGTAATCCGCGCGGCGCAGTCGCCTTCCTCAATCACGCCCAGACAGGCGATCTGATCTTCCGTATGCACCATGCCGAACACCGGCATCACGATCTGCTCCGCCGGCAGGCTCGACCGGGTGTTCACCGTGCCGTCCACGCCAATGTTCGTCCCATATACCGGGCCGTCAAACGGGGTGGAGAACCGGCCCTCGTAATCCTTCAATTCAATAATCGCGCCCTGCCCGTCCGGAATGATCATATATCCCGGCGTGTCCCCGAGCTCCGTGTATCCCATGAACGGGTACACGCAAAATCCGGCCGTCGTGTACTTTTCGCTGTTTTCTTCGGCAATGGAATCCTGCGGAATCTTCACGCACACGCCGCCTTCTTCCAGCGTCACGCTCATATCAAAGGAAATCCCGATGTCCGTAAATTTGATATGCGCGGTAAACCCGTTCTCCGTGTCGTCAATCGTCATCTCGTGCGCGTTGCCGGCGAGGTCCGCCTGGCTGTTCGTGGACTGAACATCCTCAATATATTCCAGCACCACGCCGCTCCGGCAGAAAGTCGCCCATTTGCCCTGCGCCTTAAAGCTGTCCGCCTCGTCGACCACGCTTTTCAGCATCCCGCCGGTTGCCTTGCTCTTCAGGATGATCCCCAGCGTGTCCTCCCGCAGGTACATTTCAAACCGGTCGTTTTCCGCTTTCAGTACATACTCTTCCGGAATCTCCGCCGCCGTGGTTTCCACGGTCTCTTCCGCGGCTTCTTCCGCCATCGTTGTCATCACCGGGCAGAGGCACAGGATCAGCGCTGCCAGGAAAAGAATCACTTTACAGTTTCTTGACAAAGCGATACACCACCTCTCCGTAAATCGATGCCACAAAGTCCCAAAGCTGGGTAATCAGCACATACATCACAAACATCAGCGCCACCACCACCAGCACCGTGAACGCCGTCCACAGCACAATCGTGATGGTCTTCTTCATCGTGTAGTCGTTCAGGTACATAATGGCCAGCAAAATCAGCACCACCGTCCACCCGATGGACACGACATCAATCAGCGTGATGAAAAATTCCTCGTTGTACGTCAGCACATTGGTCAGCACCAGCCGGATCGGCATAAAGATCAGCATCGGTGCCAGCGCGTACGCGCTTCCGATGAACAGATCCTTGAACCGCGCCTCGCCGTCCTTGATCGTGCACACCAGATATCCGCAGATCACGAGCAGCAGCCATACGCCGAACACCATCACCACGTCGCGCAGCAGCTCGTATTGTCCCTCCCGGGTGGTCCGGAACAGGAACCCGGAGGCGTATTTCCCCAGCACATACAGCACGAAGAAAATCACCATCACGATCACGGCGCTCAGCCAGCTCGCGCGTTTTTCTCTCTTGATGCCGTAACAGCAGTCAAACGGATTCTTCAGCATCGTGAAGCACCAGCCGACCTGCTTGATAATTCCGACGTTTCCGGCCGCGGCCGCGGCGTTTCTCACCGGCTGCAGGAAGTTCGTCTTCTTATCGACCGCCTTCACAATCAGCCGCACCGCGATGAACGCGACAATCACAATCAGGATCACGCCCATGTGGCTGTGCAGCCAGTTGCTTCGCACTTCCCAGTACGCGTCGGAGTACCCGCTCTTATATCCGCCGCTGCGGAAGGAGTCCATCGCTTCTTCGAAGTTCCCCTCGCGGTACTGCGCCTCGCCCAGGCCCGTGTTCGCGTAGGTGAACAGGCTGTTCATCCGCAGCACTTCGCGCCACGGCGCCTCGGACTCGGTATATTTGCCGTCCTGGAACAGCTGGAACGCTTCATGCACAAGGTCCGTGAATTCCGTCGGCCGCAGCACCTGAATGCTCCCCAGAATTTCGTCCAGCACGTAAATCTCGTAATCGTCGGTCACAATCAGCCCGGTCACGCTTTTGAAGGTGCCCACGCGCTGGTCGCCGTAGTCAAAGCTTCCGAAGCGGAACAGCACATTCCCCTCGGAGGTGTATTCCATGATTTCGCCGCTCGCCGATACCGTGAAAATGGAACCCGCGCTGTTCACGGCCACCGCCGTGTTCTGCTCCGTCCATCCCTCCGGGGTCAGCGTGTTCCGCCCGGCCACGTTCAGCCGCCGCAAACTGGAAGCATCCGTCGCCTGCGACACGGTGTACACCATGCCCTTCTCGTCGATGCACAAATTCTTCACCGACGCCGGCACAATGCCCGCCATCGTGCTCAGCTGTTCCTCCGTGAACACGGCTTTCTTCAGCGCCGTCAGCCACGACACCGTGGACGTGTTCGCGCCGTAATATCCGAGGAATTCACCCTCCCCGACCGGCGAAATCTGAATGATACCGCTGGTCGACCCCGTCGAGGAAATGTAAAGGTTTCCGCGGCTGTCCAGCACCAGCTTGTTGGGCTTGTACGGCGCTTTCCCGCCGAACAGCGGGTGATCCGGCCGCCCGTATTCCTTGATGATCTCGCCGTCCTGGTTGAACACGACCACCTTGCGGGCGTTTTCATCCGCCACATAAACATTCAGCTCGTCGTCCACAAACACGCCGTTCGGAGACTTCAGCTGCTTCTTGTTCCCGATGGTCTTCACCAGTTCGCCGTCCATGGTAATCACGACAATGCGGCAGTTTCCGCTGTCCGCGATATACAGATTCCCGTCCGGCCCCAGACGCATGTCCGCCGGCGTCTTCAGGGTTTCCTCCCCGAAGCGCGTCATGGACCGCACCGGCTCATACGCCGCCTGCGTCTGCACATAGTCCCCGTCCACGCCCATCGTGTATGTCCGATACGGCACGGACGCCAGCGCCGTGCCCGCGATCAGCAGCATCACGCAGAGGAGCGCGGCCCATCTTTTGAAATGTTTCATCTGCCCCTCCTCCGCATTACTTCATGCCGCTGTACGCCATGGTGTTCATAACGCTCGACTGCATGATAATGAACAGCAGCAAATTCGGTACAAACATGATCAGCGCGGCCGCCGCGGCCATGCCCTGGCCCTGAACCGTCCCGACGCTCGTCAGGGTGTTCATGTAGAACGGCAGCGTCCGAATGCCCTCCGCCGTGGTGAACAAATTGGACGTTTCCACGTTGGTCCAAACGCTCTGGAAGCTCAGAATCGCGCCGGTCGCGATCGCGGGCTTGATCAGCGGAAGAATAATCTTCCGGTAAATCGTAAACGCCCCGCACCCTTCCAGCTGCGCCGCCTCGATCAGGGAGTTCGGAATCTGGTCGATAAACTGTTTGATCAGGAACAAACACACCGGCATCGCGATCAGCGGCAGAATGTGCGCCCAGTACGTGTCCAGAATCCCCACCGTCGCGATGGTCAGATACCGCGGAATCGTGACCGCCGTCGCCACGAACATCAGCGCCACGTTGTTCGCCTCGAACACCGCGTTCTTGATCTTGAAGTTCATCTTGCTCAGCGCGAATCCCGCCATCGTGCTGATCAGAATGCTCAGCACCACAACCGCCACCGTCACCACGAAGCTGTTGAAGATATAGCGGGAAATCGGAATGCTGGACCCCGCCGTCGTCTGAAACAAATTCCGGAAATTCACCAGCGACGGGTGATTCACCAGAAACTTCGGCGGAAACGCAAACAGCTCATCCATGGGCTTGAATGCGTGATTGATGATGTACACAATCGGCGCGCCCATGAAAATCGCGATGGGAATCAGATACAGATAAAATGGAATCTGATTTTTGTGAAACTTCTGTGGATTGACCTTCGGTCCTCCAATAGCCATTTTATTGCCTCCCTTTCCCCTTACTCATCTTCCGCCGCGAAAAGCTTTCTCGCGACAATCGAGAACGCGTAAATCATCACCAGCAACACCACGGACACCGCCGCGGCGTACCCCATCTCATATCTTGTAAAACCGTAGTCCTCCGCGTGGTTCACCATCATTTGCGCCGCATACGACGGGGTTGGATTGCTTCCCGTCAGCATCACGCCGATATTGCCCGCCTGGAACGCGTTCACCACGCTCATCACCGCGCCGAACAGCATCTGAGGCTTCATGCTCGGAATCGTGATGTAGAACACTTCCTGCAGCCGGTTCTTCACGCCGTCAATCGCCGCCGCTTCATACAGCTCGGGATTCACGTTCAACAGGCCCGCCAGCATCGCCAGGAATCCGACGCCCATCGACGACCACAGCGCCACGATAATCACAATCGGCAGGATGTACTTCGTGTTCAGCATCCATACAATCGGCTCCGTGATAATCCCCAGCTGCGTCAGAATGTAGTTCGCAATGCCGCTCTGGTCTCCCAGGAACACCACGCGCCACATGACCGTCATCGCCACGCCCATGGTCATGGACGGGGAATAGATGATCAGCGCCAGAATCGTTCTCGGGCCCTTCGTCAGCTGGCTCAGCGACCACGCCAGGAAAAACGCCAGCATGTATCCCACCGGTCCGACGATCAGCGCGAACACGACGGTGTTCGGCAGCACGTACTGCAGGAAAATCGTGTCCTGCGTCAGCAAGTTGATGTAGTTCGTCAGCCCCACGAACTCCGGCGCCTGCACCGCGTTATAGTTCGTAAAGCTCAACCCGACCGCCATCACCGTCGGCACCACAATAAACACCAGGAACAGAATCAGGTAAGGCGCCATGAACAGATATGGCGTAATCTTTTTGGTTCTCAAGAATGAGTCACCCGCCTTCCTACCTCAAACACATAAACCCAAACGAGCTCTTACTGAGCCCCATTGATGTACTTCTCCACCACCGAGGCATCCGGTGTCTTGAATTCCTTCACCATTTCCCCGTCTTTATAGTATCCGAATTCTTCCAGTTTCCGGTACGTCTCCCGGTTAATCCGCTTGACCGCCGTGTCCAGCGCTCTCCGGGCCTCGGTTCCGTCCACCACCACGGAAATATACGCGTTGCTCAGCTCGCGCTCCAGCATGTACGTTCCCAGCACCCACGGGGCCTCCGTCATCCACTCCATCTGCGCGAGAATAACTTCCTTGTGCGCGCTCTTCAGCGGCAGCGTCAGGAACGCCTCGCTGTTCGCCGTCGGCCAGATGTACTCATCGCCGTACGTCGCCTGCAGCTGGTTGCCGAAGGAGGACTGAATCTCCGCCGACGACCACCACTTCAGGAATTCCCACGCTTCATTCGGCATCTCCGTCGTGCTCATAATCGCCATGGTTTCCGCACCGCCCGTGGTCCACCGACTCACGCTGCCGTCCTCCTGCACGATGCCGGGGAACAGGGTGATGTCCCACAGTCCGTCCAGTTCCGGCGCAGCGTTGAGCAGCAAATTATATGTGCTCAGATCCGCGATGCCGATCGGCAGCGTCCCGTCGCGGAATTTCTGATAGAATCCGGGCGACGGCACATCCGTCGGCATATTGTAAATCGTGAACAGCTCCGTCAGCTCGCGGAACCCCTTCAGCGACGCGTCGCTGTCCAGCGTCGTGTCGCCGATCGTCTCCCCGTAAATGGATCCGCCGCTTTGCAGAATCAGCGGCAGCGTCCCCGGGAACACCTTCATGCCGGTCATGCCCGCCGTCGGGTAGTAGTAGTTCATGTTGCGCCGCTGCAGTTCCGGCAGAATTTCCTTCACTTCGGTCAGATTGTCCGGCACCTCAATGTTCAGCGCGGTCAGGATGTCCTTCCGGTAGAACTGCACCCAGAAGTTGACCGTCTCCGGCATGGCGTAAATGCCGTCCCCCAGAGTGTAGGGAATAAACAGTCCGGCAGAGAACCGGCTTGCGATCTCCCCGAAGTCCTCAAACTGTGTCAGGTCATACAGCGCCCCGCGGATATCCAGATAGCTGGGCACGACATACTGCAGTCCCAGCACCGCGTCCGGCGCCGTGCCGGCGGCGTTCGCCAGCACCAGCTTGTTCGCGTCCGGCATCAGGCTCAGGTCCACGCTGATCCCGGTTTCCGGCGTAAACAGGGTATCCACCATGTTCTGCATCAGCTCGACATACTGCCGGCTGCGCCCGACCCACACCTGCAAATGGCCTTCCGACCCGTTCCCCGCCGCATAATCCTGTGCGGAGAAGGATGTCACAAACCGGTCCACGCCCTTCTCCACGCGCTCGCCCAGTCCCGCGCGCGCGGGCAGTTCCGCGTCTTCCTGATAGAAAATAATCTCGTCAATGCTCAGATCGTTCGCCGCCATGTCCTGCAACTGTTGAGCCAGCATCCGGCTCGCGCTGTTGCTGCCGGTGCTCAGCTCGCTCAGCCGCCTCGGCAAATCTTCCGGCTTCTCCGCCAGCCGCCGCAGCTGATCCGCGCACAGCGTCAGCCCGGAGAACGCGCTCCCGGAATTGTTCGCGGAGAACTGCTTCGTGTATTCCACCATATCCTCGCAGTCCTGCGCCCAGGAATTCAGAATCTCCGTCAGGTTCGGTATATAGCTCAGCAAATCATAATCCCGGTACTGGTCTGTAATCCCGCCGCTCAGCCGGATCACTTCCAGGCTCAGCCCGTTAATCTCGCTCAGCGTCGTGTCAATCATCTCATACACCGGCGTCAGCAAGCTCGCGTTCAGCCGCAGCGTCAGCGTGTGCTCCCCGGCCGTCAGATAAAAGGTCTGCTTCTCGTCCCCGGCCATCGGCGTAAAGTCCGTGAACGAGGAGGAATACTGGAACATCACGCGCTGCGCCGCCTCGCTCGGAATCTCCCCATCGATCATCAGATCGACGAACACCGGGAAATCCGTTTTCACGCTCTGCCGGTAGAAGAAGTCCACCGCGTACCATCCGTCCTCCGGAATTTCGAACCGGTAGCTCACCTCGTCCCCGGCTTCGTCAAAGCTCGCGCCGTCCAAAATGTTCATCTTCCGCACCGCGGTATCATACGGCGTCAGCGCCGCGTTGAACTCACCCGCCGCGCGAATGGAGCTCTGGTTCCGGCTCGCGATGTTCTCGCCCTCGATGATCACCATCTGCGTGCCTTCCGCCTTCTCCCCGGCGTACGCCGCCACGGTTTCCGGCGCGCGCAAACTGACCTTCTTGACCTCCACGCCGCCGTCCTGCGCGGTCATCTTCATCACATGCGTCCCCGCGGTCAGGTCGAACAAAAACGGCGTATCCGTCCGCGCGCTCGAGTCGCTCAGTCCGGCTTCCAGATCCACTTCCGCCTTCTCCGGCACGCTCGCGACCTCGTTGCCGTACCGGTCCGTCGCGAATGTCCCGTCGTCGACCCACAGGCTCTTCAGCGCAATCCGGCGCATTTCGTAGAACGGAATCGCGTCGTCGATCTGCACTTCCAATTCCGTGTCCAGGCTCAGCGTCCCGGTTGTCCGGTAGGTCAGCCAGATTTCATACTGTCCGTCCTCCGGCACTTCCAGTGTCACCTCGCCGCTGTCCCCGGTTTCAAGCCGCAGTGCCGCGTCCGTCTCCACGTTCTCGCCCGCGTATACGGGGTTCACCCAGCCCTTCACGGCTTCCGTGTACAGCGGTTCCGTCCGGCTGTTGAAAATCATCCAGCTTTCATCCGTGCTCTCCGCGGTTTCTTCCTCCGCGAACACCGGTGTCATCAGCATGACCAGCGCCGTCAAAAGCGCCCAAATTCGTTTCCTCAATGATTATTCCCCCTGTTCGCCGGCTCTGATTCCCCAAAGCGCCGCGCCGCTCTCATCCAGACAAGTCAGGCACTGTGTCCAGTCCTGCAAATTCCCGTCCCATGTCACGCACAGAACGCCTCTGTACTCCGTACCGTCGATCGTCACATGAATCGTCCCGTCCTCCGGAATCTCCCATGTGCCGTTCAGATCGCCTTCCACCGTGCCGTCTTCTTTCAGCACCGACACCACCGACTCATGCTCCACGGCATTGATATCTTTTTCGTGCATCAGCAGCTTCCACGTGCCTTCCACGGGATACTCGCCCTCCGGCGCAGCTCCGGCGTACCGGTTCGGCGCCACCACGGGCCACCCGTCCTCGTTGAAGTACATCTCATGTACCCTTACGGAGAAGCTTTCCCCGCTCCCGGCGAACCGGGTATGGAACACGATGTAATACTTTCCCGTTTCCTCGTCCCGAATGGCGGAATTGTGTCCCGGCGACCGGTACGCGATGCTCATCCGGTTCGTGTCCGTGTCCAGCAGACCGAAGTGATATCCGCCCATCAGTTTTACGGCGTATCCTTCGTAGTCCGGATCATTGAAGAATGTCCCGGCCTTCCCGCCGCACTTGATCATCTCCTGCCCCAGCGCGTCCTCGTATGGCCCGTCCGGATTCTTGCTCCGGCATACGCGGATATTGTATCCGCCGTTCGAGTCCAGCCCGCCGAAGGAAAGGAATAAATAATAGTAGTCTGTTTCCGGACTGTACAGGATGTACGGTCCCTCAATCCGCGCGTGGTTCTTGCCCAGCAGCTTCGTGCCGTATCCCTGTCCCTCAACCGGGAACCCGGTCTCCGGATCCATCTCCAGAATGAAAATCCCGCCGGAATAGGACCCGTATACCATCCACAGCTTTCCTTCCTTGTCAAAGAAGGTGCACGGGTCAATCACGTTCGGATAATATGTCGCGTTGTATCCGCTCGCGCCGGACTTGAGGAAAATCCCCAGATCCTCATACGGTCCCTCCGGGCTGTCGCTCACCGCCAACCCCATCGCCGACAGCGGGGACGACCCCTCGCAGCAGCAGTAGTACAGGTAGTATCTCCCGTCCGCAAACTGCTGCACATCCGGCGCCCAGAAGGTGTCCGTCTTCGCCCAGCTCAGGGCTTCCTTCATCTGCTCCTGCACGTTTTCCACCAGCGTGCACCCGTCATGCGCGTCCGTGGAAAGCATCTCCCAGTTCATCAGATCGTCGCTTTTCGCGCAGGTCATGTGGCTCCCGTAAATGTAGTACGTCCCGTCCTCCGCCCGGATGATGGACGGGTCATGCACAGAAACGGATTTCCACTTCGGCCTGTCCGCCTTCGCGTCCGAACACACGAAAACAGAACCAACCGCGCAAAGCGCCGCTGCCAGTAAAACCGCGGTCAGTGAATGTTTCATGACCGTTCCACCTCCGGTCTCCTCGTTCGTTGCCGTTTTGTCGTTTACTTTAGATGTTTCTAAAACAATTAAGGATTTTCTAAAACTGTATAAATCATATTCCTTTTTTGCCGATTTGTCAATCCCAAAAACAAAAAAGGAGGGCGCGCGGAAAACCGCGCGTCCTCCCTTATTTCACTGTCACTTCGTCCAATGTGATGAAATAATCGCTCTGATAAATTTCCTTTAAATTTCCCACGGGGTTGTATTCTTCGTTCGTCAGCCAGTCGGTGTGCCATGTCATGAACCACACCCACCCGGTTCCGTTCTCCTTCAGTTCCGCCTCCGTCGGGATATTCCCGCATTCGTGCAGGGCGATCGGCATTCCCTCCGCGGCGATCTCCTTCACCTTTTCATACAGTTCATGGTTCGCCCCGGCGGTATAGCTGTCCGCGCCGATGATGTCCACGCATTCATCCCCGGGATACCACGCGCCCATGTCCAGTCCGCTCACGGAGTACCCGAGCACCCAGATCAGATTGTTCAGCCCCCATACATTCGTGTACCGGTCATACATCAGGCGCCACAGGGTCTTGAAGTTCTCGCTTCCGCCCTTGCCCCACCAGAACCACGCGCCGTCGAATTCGTGAAAAGGCCGCCACAGCACCGGGATTCCCGCGTCCCGCAGTTCCGTCAAATACGGCACCGCGCGGTCCATGCCGTCGAGCAGCGCCTGATATTCCTCCGTGCCTTCCGTCAGCATCTTCTCCCAGTCCGGGTCATCCGCAAGACATTCGTTATATCCGGACGCGAAGTCCGCGCCGGTATGCCACCCGATCGTGACAATCCCGCCGCGCTCGTTCCACTCCTTCGCGCGCTCCACGCACCCCGCGAAATCGTTGTGCATAAAATCCAGCCCGCGGATGGCCGGCAGTTTCCCGGTCTTTTCCTCAATATAGTCCATTTCATAGTCCGGCGAGCCCATCCATGTGGATTCCTGCTGTCCGGTCAGAATGCCGTTCCCGTCCACGCTCCGGATGTACGCATACAGTGCCTTCGCTTCCTCCGACGCGTCCGCATTGGACAGTTCCCCGGTATAAGTATGCGTAATTTCCGCCGCGGCCGTGACCTCCGCGATGTAGTTTTCCAGCGCGGCCGCCTTCTCCTTCGGCAGGTACACCAGTTTCACAATCCGTCCCCCGTTCCACGCGCCCAGCTTCAGCTGATTGATCTCATTCGTATGCTCCACCCCGAACATCTCTTTGATGTCCTCAATGGTGTACACGATCATCCGGGGCTTCCCCGGCTCCGTCGGATACGCGGTAATCTCGTCCCCGGAAAGGCTCCCGGCGCTCCACCCGAGCACGCACCATCCGCCGTGGCTTTCATCTTCGCACTGGTAAATCAGCACCAAAAGATCCTCATCCAGCGCCTCCCACAGCCACATCGGGTACGTCCCCGTATAGCTCAGGTTCGCCACGCCCTCAAACAGCACGGTTCCCCCGCTCAGCGCCGCGTCCAGCTTGTCCGTGACTTCCACAGTCTCCGCCGCCGCGATGCCGAAACACATTACAAGAACCATGATCAACGCCAGAAATCTTTTCATTTCCTTCTCTCCCGCTCGCACCCCGCCTGAATAAACGCCCCCGTCGCCTTCAAATCCCACGCGACCACGTTCTCGGACATATAATACGCGTACGAACCGTCGCGCTTGTTGTCCCCGCCGAGTCCGGCGCCCTGACAGCACTTCCCGACAAACGTCCGCCCGTCCTTCATGGAATACACGAAATGCTTCAGCGACGCGTCATACGCCTCCGCGGCCCGGTCGCCGATTTCCTTGTCCAGCACACCCAGCCGCGCGCCCTTCATGAACGCGTACAGCATCAGATACGTCCCGGACGACTCGGGATAATTTCCCTCCCGTTCCGGGCAGTCCACAATCTGCATCCACGCCCCGTCCCGGCATTCCTTCATCATCCGCTCCGCCAGCTTCCGGAAAACCTCCTTCACCTTCCCGTAATCCGGATGATCCTCCGGAATCAGCTCCATGCTGTCCGCCAGCGCCACGGCATACCAGCCGATCGCTCTCCCCCACGCATGCGCGGCACGCCCGGTCTCCGGGTCCGCCCAGTCTTGCGCGTATTTCTCGTCCCACGCGTGCCGGTTCAGCCCGTCCTTCTCGTCCAGCGTGTGCTCATACGCCAGAATCAATTGTTTCGCCGCGTCCGCGATCACGTCATTCCCTTCGCCCATTTCCTTCGCGCAGGTCAGATAGAACGGCGTCCCCATGTGCAGCCCGTCCAGCCACATCTGATACGGATAGCATTTCTTGTGCCAGAAGCCCCCGTCGCTCGTCCGCGGTTGCCCGCGGAGCTGGTGTCTCAGCATCTCCGCGGCCTTCCGGTACTTTTCCTCCCCGGTTTGCTTCCACAGATACCACATCTGTCTCCCGTCGCACAGGTAGTCCAGATTGTAGCTTTCCATGTCGTAGTCCCGGACGCTTCCGTCCTCCCCGACAAAGGTATCCATCGCGTCGCGGATATAATCGAAATACTTCTGTTCCCCGCTCAGCGCGTACAATTCCTCCATCCCGCGCCACACGACACCGTAGTCATACGACCACCGGTCCGTCAAAAGCCCGTAACGGTCCATCAGGGAATCCGCGACCTTTCTGACCAGCTCCATACTTTTCCTCCGCTTAAATCTTTTCCCCGTCCGGGGTCGTAAAGCAGCAGTAATCAAACACCGCGCTGCCCGCGCCGAGAACGCAAATCCCGGGCCGCGCGCCGGTCCACCCGCCGGCGACCATCTCCGTCTCGTCCCCGATCGGCGTATCCCCGATCAGGAAAGAATATTTCCCGTTCCGCACGCGCATGACCAGTCTGCTTTCATCCGCCTCCACGCTCGCGAGGCAATGTTCCGTCACGGTCTCCGGGTACATCCGCCCGTGTTCCTCCGCCGTACCCTCGATCAGGCGAACCGTCCCGCCGCTCTTTTCCAGATACCGGTACGTGTATCCGATCATCCCCAGCCCGGCGCGCGCGCTTCCTTCCGGCCGGACTTTGATTTCCATGTCAAAATCCCGCGCCATCATCATCTGGCTCAGGAATGTCCCGCTCTCAAACAGGGTCTCCGCCCCGTCCGACCGGATCCGCAGACCATCCCCGCTGATTTCAGCCCAGTCCTTCCCGGGGTTACACTGCCACTGCCACCGGATATTCATTTCCCCGCGGAAATCGTCGCTCATCCGGTCTTCCCCGGCATTTTCACCGAATCCGGTGTCGCCTTCCGCAACGGGCTCCCCGTGGTCACCCATCACCGGCCATCCGTCCGACCAGTCCACCGGCTGCAAATGCGGAATCCGCCCGTATTCATACACGTCCTGGAAATGGATAAACCAGTCCCCGCCGTGTCCGTCGTCCACCCAGCCGCCCTGATGCGGGCCGTTCACGGGCGTGTTCCCCTGAGCCAAAACCACCCGCCGCTCATACGGGCCGAACGGGCTGTCCGCCCGCAGCGCCAGCTGGTACCCGGGTTTCACGCCGCCCGCCGGGCACAGAATCCAGTACTTTCCGTCCCGCTTGTAAAACTTCGGGCCTTCCACGGTCACATCCCCGTGATCCGCGCCCAAATACACCGGCCGCCCCTCGTCGAGCACCTGCAAGCCGTCCGGGCTCATCCGGTGTACAAACAGCATGTTCTTGATCCCCGCGCGGCTGCCGGCAAACCCGTGCACGAGATACGTGTTCCCGTCGTCATCAAACAGCGGGCACGGGTCAATCCACCCGCACTCATCCTTCACCCAGTGGCATTCCCACTCCCCGGCGGGATCCTCCGCGGTGTACACAAACAGCCCCTCGTCCGGCAGGCACACGGTCACATAGAATTTCCCCGCGTGATACCGGATGGACGGCGCCCATGTCCCCCTTTTGTGCTTCGGATGGTTGTACCACTCAAACGGGAGCTCCTTCACGGCATACCCGATGGTCTTCCAGTGCACCAGATCCCTCGATTTCAGCACCGGAATCCCCGGCACATACGTAAAGGAAGAGGAAATCATATAGAAATCCTCTCCCACCCGGCACACATCCGGATCCGAATAATCTCCCCACAGAATCGGGTTAGTGAACTTCATACTTTACTCCTCTGATCTCCGCTAAATCCTTCGCCGCGTCCCGATACGCTTCCGGCGCGCCCGGATCCTCCACAATCACGATCTCCGACCGCTGTCTCTTCGCGGCGTCCACATACATATTCAGATATTCCAAATATGTCGTCCGCGCGCTCGTATGAACGCTCCGATCCGCCTTCGCGTCTTCCTTCCCGAACCGCACAAACATTTTATCCCCCGGCCGCAGGCACAGCTCGACGAAATTCAGCCATTTTTCGGCCACAAACTTTTTGCTGCTCATCCCCGCCGCCGCGCAGTCTTCCACCAGATGCCCTTCGCCTTCCAGCTCCGGCATCCCTTCCGCCGCGCACACAAACCACGTGGGAACCCGCGTCTCCGGATGCCACCCGTCCATCACCCGTTCAATGGTATACGCCGCGGCCTCTTCCGCGCTCAGAATCTTCTCCGCGGGGTTTCTTTCGCTCAAATCCGCCCTCGCCCCGCGTGTCCCGAATTCCGCGTACCTCTCTGTTACTTTCTTTTCGGCATCCCAGTCGACGAATCCTTCCGGCGCCACATGCTCATCCATCTCGCACTCAAGGAACACCGTCCGCGCGAATTTCCGCCACGGTCGCCCGAGAAACGCCTTGCCTTCCCCGCACTCCCCGNTCANCTTGCACTGATGGAACACCATTCCGAATTCCGCCTCTTCCGGCGTGTTCGCCGCGGTATAAATCCCGCCGTCAATNTTTTCGATCAGCTCNCACTGCTCNAACCAGCANCNGTACGGCCCGAAAATAAAGTCCACATCCCCNCGGATGATNCACTTCTCAAAATACTGCCGCTCATACACCATCGGGCAGTCCCCGACGCTCTCCACACCCTCCGGCACCTTCCGCGGCAGCGCGTCCTTCTGCACCTTCGGCATCGTCGGCCCGCAAAACAACGTGTCCTGATGCGCGCTCATCACGCAGTTGCGCCACACGCCGCGATCCCCCGCCGCGTACACCGCCACTGCCTGCCCGACCTCGTGCCCGAAACCGGCGTCATTGCGGATGGTCAGGTTTTCCACCTCCACATTCTCCCCGGTCACCAGCATCGTATAGGATAGGAATGTTCCCTTTTCCTTTCCCTCTTCATTCAGGTCCTTCGCGCACGCGCTCCACGTGATCACCGTCCGGTCCCGCGCCTCACCGACCAGGCGCACATTGTCTTTATTTACAATCACTCTTTCGTGATATTCATCCATCCTCAAAAGCAGAATAANGGGCTCCCGGTTTCCTTCCGGCACGGCGTCAATCGCCGCCTGCACGGTGNTATAATCCCCGCTCCCGTCCTTCGCGATAATCCGGATCATGAAATCAGCCCCTTTCTCCTCAGTTCCTCCGCCGCGAACTTTGCGTACAAGTCCGCCCCGGCATACTGCGTGTGCGTGTCATCCGCCTGCCCGTCNGGATACGCCGGATACAGTCCCGCAGCGAAATGCATGTACAGCGGTTTCGACTTTTCGTCCCCAAGACGTTTCACGGTCTCCACGCTGTACGCGAACATGTCGATCAGTTCCGTCCCTCTTTGCTTTGCAAGCACCCGAATCGCGTCCGGATACTCCCCGTGGCTCGGTAGCATCTCCCCGTCCCGGAAATACCGCCGGCAAATCGGCGTCACCAATACCGGCACCGCGCCGTATTCCCGCGCCGTGTCAATAAAAATACTCAGATTGTTCAGAAAAGACGTCCACGGATCCGTGTGTCGCCACACAAGGTCGCTCGTATCGTTGTGCGTAAACTGAATCAGCACAATGTCCCCCGCCTCCATGTCCGCTTCCATTTTCAGCAGCCGCCCCTCGCTCAGGAACGATTTCGTGCTTCTTCCGCCCATCGCGCCGTTCACGACCGGAACCCCGCCTGTATAATTCTCGAGCAGCTGTCCCCACCCGGTAATGGGCTGTTTCTCCGGCCCGTACGACGCGGCCGTGGAATCCCCGCAAACATAGATTT
>Ga0065709_1029221_pt1 | contig 63644 bp, 53 predicted proteins | sample Hoacrofraction14_2_FD_59096 | JGI IMG/M metagenome (GOLD analysis project Ga0065709, IMG submission 59096) | Hoatzin crop microbial communities from Cojedes, Venezuela, sample from fiber fraction 14 v1 | ecosystem: Host-associated > Birds > Digestive system > Esophagus > Crop | place: Venezuela...
ACCTTCCCGCGGTCTCCCCGCAGGCGACATCAGTTAATATACACGATTTCAAAAAGTTTGTCAATCACTTTTTTTACAAAAATTCGTGTTTTTCCGTCCGTCGCCTGCGGGCATTTTCCCGCAACAGTTTCAGGCGATTTCCCCGGCGCCCTTCCCCAGCAGCCAGGCTCCATACAGCCCGCTGATCGGGTACAGCTCCGGCAAAACAATGTACGAATCAATCCGCGCGGTGATCTCCGGCGCCTGGATGTACCCGCCGAGCAGCCTCACCGTTTCCTTGCGTACGCGGTCCAGCAGATACCCTCTCTCGAGCACGCCGCCGCCCACGACGATTTTCTCCGGGCTGACTGTCATGATCAGGTTCACGCACATCTGCGCCAGATAGTCCGACTCCAGCGTGAACACCGGATCATTGTCCGGCAGGTTCTCCGCGCCCGTTCCGGCCCGCTTTGCCAGCGCCGGTCCGGAAGCCAGCCCCTCCAGGCAACTTTCGTGATACGGGCAGATCCCCTGCGGCATAGGGTCGAGCGGATTGGGCTTCAAAAGCATGTGCCCGACTTCCGGGTGCATGAGCCCATGCACGGTTTTCCCGCCGACCACGACCCCGGCGCCGATGCCGGTGCCGACCGTGACATACACGGCGTTCTCACACCCTCTGGCGGCGCCCATACGGCACTCCGCCATCGCGGCGGCATTCACGTCCGTGTCAATCGCTGCGGGCACATTCAGGGCCTCCTGCAGGGTTTTCAGCAGGGGGTAATTCCGCCAGTCCAGTTTCGGCGTGGCGGTAATGGTGCCGTAATCCGGGGACGAAGGGCGCAGGTCCACCGGGCCAAAGGTCCCGATTCCCAGGCGCTCAATACCCTGATCCTGAAAAAATTCAATGATTTCCGGCACGGTCTTGTCCGGACCGCGGGTCGGCAGTTTGCCTTTCTCCAGCAGCCGGCCTTCCTCGTCAAAGACGCCCAGCACCATTTTGGTGCCGCCGGCTTCCAGCGCGCCGATTCTCATAACTTCGCCACATCCCCGTCTTCAATCATGTGGAAGCCGGCTTCGGTCAGCACTTCTTCCGCGCGCTGGTTGTCCGCCACGCGGATAACGAGATACGCGTGCTTCTCCGTCCGGGCGCAGAAGGCGTACAGGTACTCCAGATTGATGCCGGCCAGATCCAGCACCTTCAGGGCCTCCGCCATCTTTCCGGGGGCGTCGCCGATCTTCACACCGATGACCTCGGTTTCCTTGACGATGTAGCCCTTGCTCTTCAGCACGGAAATCGCCATCTTATTGTCGCTGACGATCATCCGCAGGATGCCGAAGCGCTCCGTGTCCGCAATGGACAGCGCGCGCAGGTTGATGTCGGCGTTCGCCAGCACCTCCGCCACGCTGGACAGTGCCCCGGGCTCATTCTCCACAAAAACGGACAGCTGATTCAATGCCATACTTTTCACCCTTTCCATTGTGTGTCGGTCACAAGATGTCTCTTATCCACCACGCGCACAGCCTTACCCTCGCTGCGCTGAATTGTATGCGGTCCCACCAGATGAATATTCGGGGAAATACCGAGCATGTTCTTCATGGCCGCGCCCAGTGCCTTCTCGCGTCCGGTGATGCCGCTCACGGTGTCGGCGAACATTTCCTCGTCCATTTCAACCAGGATATCAAAGGTATCGCTGTTGTTCACGCGATCCACCACGATCTGATAATTCGGCGTGTAACCTTCCTTGAGCAGCACCGTCTCGATCTGGCTCGGGAAGACATTCACCCCGCGGATGATCAGCATATCATCGCTACGACCCATCGGCTTGGTCATGCGGATAAAGGTCCGACCGCAGGCGCACTTTTTCCGGCTCAGCACGCAGATATCCCGCGTCCGGTACCGAAGCAGCGGGAACGCCTCCTTGTCGAGGCTCGTGAACACGAGCTCGCCCTTGCTGCCCTCGGGAAGCACCTCGCCGGTATCCGGGTCGATGATCTCCGCGATAAAATGATCCTCGTTGATGTGCATGCCCTGCTGTTCCTGACACTCAAACGCAACCCCGGGACCGGAGGTTTCCGTCAGGCCGTAGATGTCATACGCCTTGATACCGAGGGATTCCTCAATCGCGTGGCGCATTTCCTCCGTCCACGGTTCCGCGCCGAAAATGCCCGCCTTCAGGGGGTTCTCGTCGGGCTTGATGCCGTGCTCCTTCAGGGCCTCGCCGATGTACGCGGCGTAGGACGGCGTGCAGCACAGGAAGGTCGCGCCCAGGTCCATCATGAACTGAATCTGCCGCTCCGTGTTCCCGCTGCTCATGGGCAGGGTCAGACAGCCGAGCTTGTGGCTTCCGCCGTTCAGCCCCGCGCCGCCCGTAAACAGCCCGTAGCCGTACGCGACCTGAAGCACATCATCCGCCGTGCCGCCCGCGGCCACAATCGCCCGCGCGCAGCAGTCCTCCCACATGTCCACATCCTTCTGGGTGTAGAAGGCAACCACGCGGCGCCCCGTTGTGCCGCTCGTGGACTGAATGCGCACGCACTCGGACTTCGGCACCGCGAGGAATCCCCACGGATACTGGTCCCGCAGATCCGTCTTCGTCACAAACGGCAGGAGATGCAGATCCTCAATCCCGTGAATGTCCTCCGGCTTCACGCCGGCCGCATCCATCTTTTCCCGGTAGCACGCCACATTGTCATACACATGGCGCACCTGCTTCACCAGCTTCTCGCTCTGGAGCTTCCGGATTTCCTCCAGCGGCATGGTTTCCGCCTGTTCCTGATAATAGCGCAAAGCAATCACCTCTTTCCGTATCCGAGCGCGAAGGCTTTCCGGTTCATCTCAAGGAATTTCGCCGGCACTGTCTTCTCCAGCGCGGCCATCCACTTTTCCTCCGGAATGTCCGTGCACGCCGCGAAATGGCCCATCAGAACGATGTTCACGGCCTTCGCGCTGCCGGCCTCCAGCGCCGGCGCGAGCGCGTCAAACGCGTCCACGTCAAATCCGTCCGCCTGCATCTTCTCCAGCACATCCCCCGGATATTCCGCGGCGCCGGTAATCACGGGCATGGGGTCGATTTCCTGCGTGTTGACAATAATCTTCCCGCCCTTTCTCAGGCAGGGCGCATACCGCGCGGCCTCCAGCTTTTCAAAGCTGATGATATAGTCGCACTCACCTTCCGTGACGATCGGGGAATACACCTTATCGCCGTAGCGCACATAGGTCACGACGCTACCGCCGCGCTGGCTCATGCCGTGCACTTCGCTGACCTTCACGTCATATCCCTCGTCCGTGAGAAGATTCCCGAGCAGCCGGCTCGCCAGCAAGCTTCCCTGTCCGCCGACGCCGACGATCATAATGCTTGTCGTTTTCATTGTTCTTCCCCTCCGATGGCGCCAAACGCGCACAGCTGTTCACACACGCCGCAGCCGACGCACAGCGTCTTGTCGATGCGGGCCTTGCCGTCCTTCATACTGATGGCGGGGCATCCGAGACCCATGCACCGCTTGCAGGACCGGCACTTGTCCGCGTCCACCCTCAGGGCGGGCTTGGCCTTCACGTATTTCAGCAGCACGCAGGGCCGGCGGGAAATGATGACGCTGGGTTCTTTCACGGCCAGCTCTTCCTTCACAGCCTGCTCGCATTCCTTCAGGTTATACGGATCCACCACGCGCACGCGCTCAATGCCCAGCGCGCGGCATAGCGCCTCCAGGTCCACCTTCGCCGCCGGGTCGCCCTTGATATTGTACCCGGTCGTCGGGTTCTGCTGGTGTCCGGTCATGCCGGTGATGGAGTTGTCCAGAATGATCACGGTCGAATTCGTCGCGTTATAGGCGATATTGACCAGCCCCGTCATGCCGGAATGCATGAAGGTCGAGTCGCCGATCACGGCCACGGTCTTCCCTTCCGTTTCCTCCCCGCGGGCGAGGTTGTATCCGTGAATGCCGCTCACACTCGCGCCCATGCACAGCGTGGAATCGAGCGCGTTCAGCGGCGCCACCGCGCCCAGCGTATAGCACCCGATATCCCCCAGCACCGTGATATGATTCTTTGCCAGGGTGTAGAACATGCCGCGGTGCGGGCATCCGGCGCACATCATCGGCGGGCGCCCGGGCACCACCGGCGCGTCTCCCTGCGCTTCCGGAACATTCTCACTCTCAATGCCTTCCTTCCGGAACGCTTCGCGGATGGTCTTCTGGCTGAACTCGCCCAGCGGGCTGAACAGGCTCTTCCCGGTGCACTCAATGCCCAGGGCACGGACCTGATTTTCAATCACCGGATCCAGTTCCTCAATCACATACAGCTTCTTGACCTTCGCGGCAAAGTCGCGGATGGTCTTCTCCGGCAGTGGATTCGGCATGCCGATCTTCAGGATGCTGAAGCGGTCTCCGAACACTTCCTTCACATACAGATAACTGCACCCGCTGGTGATGATGCCGATGTCGCTGCCCCGGTCCTCCACGCGGTTGTACGCGCAGTCCTCGGCAAACGCCGCCAGGTCCTTCATGCGCTGTTCCACCACGGGGTGGCGCTGTTTGGCGTACCCGGGCATCATGATGTACTTCTGCGGCTGCTTTTTGTATTCCTTCAGCGGGATCTCCTCCCGCCCGCCGATATCCACAATGCACTGGCTGTGCGCGATGCGCGTGCACATCCGGAGCAGCACCGGCGTGTCAAACTTCTCGCTCAGCTCAAAGGCACTCTTCGCGAATTCGTACGCCTCCGCGCTGTCCGACGGCTCGAGCATCGGCACCTTCGCCGCGATGGCGTAGTGCCGGCTGTCCTGCTCGTTCTGAGAGGAATGCATCGCCGGGTCATCCGCGACACAGATGACCATGCCGCCGGTCACACCGGTATAGCTCAGCGTGAACAGCGGGTCCGCCGCCACGTTGAGCCCCACGTGCTTCATCGCGCAGGCGGACCGGGCACCGGCCAGGCTCGCGCCGAAGGCGGTCTCGCAAGCCACCTTCTCGTTAGGCGCCCACTCCGTATGGATATCGTCGTGCTTTGACAAAAACTCCGTAATCTCGGTGGACGGCGTGCCCGGATAAGAGCTGATCACATTGATCCCGCCGTTATACAGGCCCCATGCCACCGCTTCGTTCCCAATCACCAGTTTTTTCATCGGTCTAACCTCGCATACTTTCAAACAAATTAACTTCTGTTCTGGCTGTCAACCAGACGCTCGCCGCCGTACATCTTCCGCAGCTTCGGCTTCTCAATCTTGCCGGTCGCGTTTCTCGGCACCGGCGCCAGAATAATCTTCCGCGGCCGCTTATACCGCGGCAGCGCCATGCAGTACTCACGGATATCGTCCTCCGTGCAGTCGACCCCGGGCACCAGCTCCACAATCGCCGCGGCGATCTCGCCCAGCCGCGCGTCCGGAAGACCGATCACCGCCACATCCTTGATGGGCTGGAATCCGGCCATGAAGTTCTCGATCTCGACGGGGTAAATGTTCTCGCCGCCGCTGATGACCACGTCCTTCTTCCGGTCCACCAGATAGATGAAGCCTTCCTCATCCATCCGTGCCATGTCGCCGGTCAGAAGCCAGTCGCCCTTGATCGTCTCCGCCGTGGCGGTCGGGTTATTGTAGTAGCAGACCATGACGCCGGGGCCCTTCAGGCACAGTTCACCGACATCGCCCTGCTTCACTTCGTTGAACTGATCGTCCACAATCTTCACTTCCCACCCGTATCCGGGCACGCCGATCGCGCCGACCTTGCGCACATTCTCCACGCCCAGGTGCACCGCGCCGGGGCCGATGGACTCGCTCAGGCCGTAGTTCGTGTCATACTGATGGTGCGGGAAGTACTTCAGCCACCGGCGGATCAGGCTCTGCGGCACGGGCTGCGCGCCGATGTGCATGAGGCGCCACTGATCCAGTTCGTAGTCTTCCAGCCGCAATTCCCCGCTGTCGAGCGCGGTCAGGATGTCCTGCGCCCACGGCACCAGCAGCCACACAATCGTGCAGTGCTCCCGGCTCACGGCCTGCAAAATCGTTTCCGGCCGCGTGCCTTTCAGAATCACGGCGCGGCTGCCGGAAATGAGGCTGCCGAACCAGTGCATCTTCGCGCCCGTATGATACAACGGCGGAATGCACAGGAAGCAGTCGTCCTTCGTCTGCCCGTGGTGCGCCTGCTCCACGCGGCAGGAGTGAATCAGGCTGCGGTGCTTATGCAGAATCGCCTTCGGGAATCCGGTCGTACCGGAGGAGAAATAGATCGCTGCCTCGTCGTCCTCCGTCAGTTCGCACGGCGGGAAATTCGAAGAACTCTCATTCATCAGGTCATCAATGTCGTCCGCGAAGGGCGGGCACCCCGGCCCGAGGTACACGAGACTCACATTCGGAATATTGTCCGCGATTTCCTCCACGCGCCCGATGAACTCCGGTCCGAAAATCATCATCACGCTGTCGGACAGGTTCAGGCAGTACTCGATTTCGTTCGCCGCGTAGCGGAAATTCATCGGCACCGCGACCGCGCCGGTCTTCAGAATGCCGAAGTAAATCGGCAGCCAGTCGATGCAGTTCATCAGCAGAATTGCGACCTTGCTTCCGGGCCCGATATGATGGCTCTTCAGCATGTTCGCCACGCGGTTCGCCTTTTCGTTGAACACGGCCCAGGTGATCTCCCGCCGGTAGTGCCGGGCTTTGCCGCTGGGCTCAACCAACTCGTAGTCGTGCCAGGTCACGCGGCGGGTTTCCGGCTGATCCGGGTTAATTTCAATCAACGCGGTATCGTCCGGCCATTCCCGGGCGTTCCGCTCCAGCAGGTGCACAATCGTCATTGTGAATCCTTCCCCTCATTTACTGTATTTTATTATGATACCCCATATCGATGGGGAAATCAAATTTTTCTGCCCAGTCCGGAATGCTTTCGAAGGTCAATTCCTTCCCGCTGTCCGGGTGAATGAATGTGAGAAACGCGCTGTGCAGGGCAAAATGCCCCGGAAACTCGTCCGGCCGTTCCGTGCCGTAGAGGAAATCCCCGGTCACCGGGCACCCGACGGAAGCCAAATGCACGCGGATCTGGTGTGTCCGCCCGGTTTCCAGTTTCAGCCGGATCAGCGCGCGCCCGTCCTTCTCCGCGATCACCCGGTACAGCGTCCGGCTCGGCTTTCCGTCCGCGCGGACTTCCCGCTTCACGGTCGCGCCGTCCGCCTTGCCGATGGGCGCGTCAATACACCCTTCCCGGGGTTCCGGCACGCCGTCGCACATCGCCAGATACTCCCGCCGGAAACTTTCCGTGTGCAGCATTTCCTGCATGCGGTACTGGGTGTGCGCGTCCTTCGCGACAGCCATGAGCCCGCCCGTCCCTTTATCGAGGCGGTTCACCGGACGGTAAATATACCCTTCCGGACATCCCAGATGGGAATATACCGCGTTTTCCAGGGACGGCGCGGCGTTCTCCGCGCTGCCCTGACTCGCGATCCCCGCCAGCTTGTCGATGACCATCAGGCGATCGTCCTCAAACGGGATGATCAGGTCCATCTCATACGGCGTTACTTCATACTCGGGCTTTTTCTCCGGGAAAACCACATCCACCCGGTCCCCTGCCCGGACCCGGGCATCCACGAAGGCCGGATCCCCGTTCAGCAGAATCCGGCCTCCCCATTTTGCGCTTTTCATCACGGAGTAGCTGATGCCCATGCTTCCTCTCAGCACATTCCGCAGCCTCCGGCCGTCTTCCGCCGGAGTCACAATATATGTTTCCATTATGCTTTAGCGGTTCGCTGTCTCCTCTCTGTCCTCGCTTCGCTCGCCAATCGCGGACAGCTGTCGCCGTTAACCGCTCCTACTTCACTTCGTTCGTAGATTGCGGACGGCTGTAGCATGGCTCTCCGTAATCATATCTTCCTTCGCTTCGCTCGGAACATCTGAACTACGTGCTCAGTAACATCCTGTCGTTGTCGAGCCCCGCGCCGCTGAGTTCCCGGAACCGTTCCATCAGATCCGGCACCCCGAGCCCGCCGCGCTCCGCGCCGCTGACATCAAGGATGACCTCCCCGCCATTCATCATCAGCGTCCGGTTGCCGAGTTCCAAAGCGCTTTGCATGTTATGGGTCACCATCAGACAGGTCAGGTGATCCTCCGCCACAATCTTCTTCGTCAGCTCCAGCACCTTTTCCGCCGTGCCGGGGTCCAGCGCCGCCGTGTGCTCGTCCAGCAAAAGCAGTTTCGGCTTGGAGAAGGTCGCCATGAGCAGGGTCAGCGCCTGCCGCTGTCCGCCGGACAGGAGACCCACCTGCTGATCCATCCGGTCCTCCAGGCCCATGCCGAGCAGGCTCAGCTGCTCCCGGAAGTCTTCCCGGTCTTCCTTCGTCATATGGGAAAACCATCCGCCGCGGCCGGACGCCAGCGCCAGATTTTCCGCGATGGACATATGCGGCGCGCTGCCCTTCATCGGGTCCTGAAAAAGCTGCCCGATGACCCGGCTCCGCTTGTGCGGCGGCACCCATGTGATGTCCTCCCCGTCCAGCAGGATCTGCCCCTCATCCACAAAGAAGGTTCCGCTGATGGCGTTGAACAGCGTGGATTTTCCCGCGCCGTTGGCACCGATGAGGGTGATAAAGTCCCCGGTTTCCACTGTCAGATTCACGTTTTTCAGCGCCACGCGCTCATCCGGCGTCCCGGCATGAAAAACCTTGGTCACATTTTTGATCTCAAGCATTCCGGGCGCCTCCCTTCACGCGGCTGTGCCGGATCTTCTCCGCGACGCGCTTTTGCAAGTACGGACCCGCCAGCGCGAGGGTCACGATGATCGCGGATACCGCCTTGAGCATGAATGCGGGCATATCCAGTTTCAAGGCAATCGCGTAAATCAGCCGGAACAGAATCGCCCCGATCACGGTACCAATAGCCCGCACGGGAATGGACCGGCGGCTGAAGAACACCCCGCCGATCAGGAGGCTCGCCAGCGCCACGGTCACCATGCCATTTCCGATATTGATATCCACGCTCTTCTGATACTCCGCCAGCATGCACCCGCTCAGCGCGGTCAGGGCGTTGGACAGGCACAGCCCGACCGTCGTCGTGGTCACGGGGTTGATGGAGCTGCTTTGCACCATGGCGGGGTTGTCGCCCGTCGCGCGAATGGCCATACCCATCCGGGTCCGCAGAAACAGGCTCAGCAGGATGATCGCGATCACCACGATCACCGCGGCCACGATCAGCTTATAGCATCCGCTCAGCGCCGTGTCCGCAAGCAGTTCCTTCACAATGGAAAACGGCGTCCGCGTCTTGTTCAGGTTCAGCTGGCTGCTCCCGCCCATGATGGAAATATTCACGGAGTACAGCGCCGTGTTCATAATGATGCCGGCCAGAAGGGAATTGATCCCCATCCGCGTCTGCAAAATCGCGGTCACAAGCCCGCTCAGGCTGCCCGCCAGCATCGCCGCGGGCAAACTCAGCCACGGATATCCCGCCAGCGCCACCACGCCGCCCACCGCGGCGCCCAAAGCGAAGCACCCGTCCGTGCTCAGGTCGCAGACATTCAGCATGGAGTAGCTGAGAAACAGCGCCAGGGCCGTCAGCCCGAGCACCAACCCCAGCTCCGTGCTGGTCTGTAAAAGCGGTAAAAACTGTTCCATTTCGTTCTTCCTTTATATACGCGTGATCCCCGCAGTATGCTTATACTGCGGGGCACGCGGATTATTTCCGGGAGATTTCCCCGGAGTTCTTATTCGAATTCTTCCGCCGTGTCGATGGCGACCACCTGCGTGCAATACGGGGCGAAGAGCTCGCTCAACTGGTCAAAGGTCAGGCCCAGCGCTTCGATCATCTCGTTGTTCACGGTCGCGGTGCCATTGTCAAAGGTCATGACGGCAACTTCGCCGGGGTTCTTTTCGTTCACAAGGATGTCCGCCACCATGTTTCCGGTTTCCTTGCCGAGGTTCGCGTAGTCCACGCCGTATCCGAGGAAGGCACCGTTCAGGGCAAAGGAGTCCGCGCCGCAGAAGTGCGGGATGCCGGCTTCCTTGAAGGTTTCATAGATGCTCAGTTCCGCCGTCATGATGGTGTTGTCCGTGGGGGTAAACACAGCGTCCGGCTGATCCGCCGCGATCTGCGTCGCCGCCTGAATCACTTCCTGCACGGTCGTACCGGTGTATTCCTTGTAGCTCACGCCCTTTTCGTCCAGATACGCCTTGGCGGCGGCGATGGGCGTCGTGGAGGAATCCTCGCTGATATTGTACAGCAGAGCGATGTTCTGCGCGTCGGGCTTGAGGGCGAAGATCAGGTTCATCACGGCGTTCGTGTCGAGGTAGTCGGACGTGCCGGTCAGGTTCGCGCCGGGCGCTTCCAGGCTTTCCACCACCCCGGATCCCACCGGGTCGCTCACCGCGGCGAACACCACGGGAATCTGATTGTCTTCCGTCGCCGCCTGCATAGCCATGGCCACCGGGGTCGCGACACCGACCATCAGATCCACATCCTCGGAAATGAAATTGCTGATAATCTGATTCAGCACCGTGAAGTCAGCATTGCAGTTGTCCTCAACAATTTCAAACTTCACACCCAGCTCGCTTTCCAGCGCGGTCAGCTGTTCCTTGACGTTCTTCACAATCTGGTTCAGGCTCGCGTCATCCACAAAATTGCAGATGCCGACTTTATAGGTCTTCGTCTCTTCCGCGAAGGAAGCAGTGCAGGTCAGGATCATCACCAGGGTCATCAGAATCGCAACAAACTTTTTCATGGTCTTTCTCCTTTCAAATTCGCGGTCCGTTCGGGCCAGTCATTTGTCGGATTAAAGCAGCGAAAATTGCGATCGCCGTTACCTGCTCTTGCTTCGCTTCGCTCGCAAATCGCAGACGGCTGTAGCATGGTTCTCCGTAATCATTTTTCCATTCACTTCGTTCGGAAAAAATGAACCGCGAACGCAAAACGCCTCAACCGGAAGACGTCATTCCGGTTGAGGCGATCATTTCGCTGTGCCACTCAACTTCCCCGCCCGAAGGCAGGCTCGTTCTCCGCGTACCGACATACGCGCCGCCATGATAACGGGTGCGGATCCCGTCACAAGCTACTCCGCTTCGCGTTTCACCCGTGCCCTCAGGAGTCCATTCACCGTCCTGCCGGCTGCCGCGGTTCCACTATCCGCGGCTCCCTGTGAGCCTTCAGATCGACAGCTACTTCTCTCCCTCGCTGGTTTATGGGCGTATCTTAAACCTTCTTTCGCCCCCTGTCAAGAGGGTGAATTGTATTTCAATTGTTTTTTGCTTCCCGTTTCGGACAAAAGTCAGAGTTACAGTGCATCAGCTAACTCCATAATCATCCGTTCCGTCTTCTCCCATCCAAGGCACGGGTCGGTGATGGACTTGCCGTACTCGCCTTCCTCGGGCTTCTGACATCCGTCGAGCAGGTAGCTCTCAATCATCAGTCCCTTGACGATGGATCGGATATCGTCGTTCACGCGCATGGAGTGCAGAATTTCCTTCGCGATTCGCGGCTGCTGATCAAACTGCTTGCCGGAGTTCGCGTGGTTGCAGTCCACGATCACCGCCGGGTGCTGCAGACCGCTTCCCTCATACAGGTCGTAAAGGAACCGCAGATCCTCATAGTGATAGTTCGGCACACTCTGCCCGTGCTTGTTGCTGTACCCGCGCAAAATCGCGTGCGCCATGGGGTTGCCCTTGCTTTCAACCTCCCACCCGCTGTACACAAAGGTATGCCCGTGCTGGGCCGCGCGGATAGAGTTCATCATCACCTTCAGGTCACCGCCGGTCGGGTTTTTCATGCCCACCGGGATGTCCAGCGCGCTCGCCGTCAGCCGGTGCAGCTGGTTTTCGACCGACCGTGCGCCGACCGCGACATAGCTCAGGCAGTCGGACAGGTACCGGTGGTTTTCCGGATACAGCATCTCGTCCGCGCTGGAAAACCCGGTCTGACTCATCACGTCAATATGCATTTTCCGGATGGCAAGCAGACCCCTCAGCATGTCCGGGGAGTGCGTCGGGTCCGGCTGATGCAGCATGCCCTTGTACCCTTCCCCGGTCGTCCGGGGCTTGTTGGTATAGATGCGCGGCACAATCATGATGCGATCCTTCACCTTTTCCTGCACCTCGCGCAGGCGATGCATGTATTCCATCACCGCGTCCTCGCGGTCAGCGCTGCAGGGACCGATGATGAGCAACAGCTTATCGCTCTCTCCGCTGAAAATCGCGCGGATTTCCGCGTCATTTTCCACCTTGCTCTTCTTCATTTTTTCATCCAGCGGGTACATCTCCTTCACCACGTTCGCCGTGGGCATCTCCCGCTTGAAAGTCACATTCATTTTGTCTCTCTCCCGCTCAATAAATTCCGACCAGTTTCAGCCGCGCGCACAGCGCGCCCATCTCGCGCAGCAGCATCTCCCCGTTTTCGTTCAGGATATTGCCCTCCGCCTCGATGTAGAAATAGTAGTTCCACTGCAGATCCTTCATCGGCCGGCTCCTCAAAGTCTTCATATTGTACCCGTGCGCGCCGATGATGTTCAGCGTCTGCGCCAGCGCGCCCGCGCGGTTCTGCACGGTGAACACGAGAATGAACCCCGTGTTATCCCGCAGACCCGTCCTTTGCGGCCGGTTCTGGCTCCGGCTCAGCGCCGCGAACCGCGTGGTATTGTTCGGGTTGTCGTTGATCCCGCCCTCCAGCAGGTGCAGACCGTACAGTTCCGCCGCCTCCTCCGAGGCGATCGCCGCCACGGTCGGGTCATTCAGCTTTTCAACCTCCCGCGCCGCCGCCGCGGTATTCGCGCACTCGACCGTCTCCCAGCCGTGCCGGCGGATGTACTCCCGGCACTGGTTCAGCGCCTGCGCGTGGCTGTACACGGTCTTCACCTGCGCGATCTCCCCGCCCGGGACGCTCATCAGCCCGTGGCGGATCGGCAGATCCATCACCTGATTGATATACAGGCTTCCGGTGAACAGCAAATCCGTCACCGTGCCGACCTCCCCGGCATAGCTGTTTTCCAGCGGCAGCACCGCCGTGTCGCACTCCCCGCTTTCCACCGCGCGATACGCCTGCTCAAAGGTGGAAAATCCGCGGCACTGCGCCTCGGGGAAAAGCCTGCGCGCCGCGATATGCGCCCACGCGCCTTCCACGCCGCTGTACGCGACGCTCCGTCCGCCGATCAGGCTTTCCTGATACGCGCAGCTCACGTCAATCACGCCCCGCAGAAAGGAGACATACCTTGCCTCGATCTCCGGGTTCTGAATCTTCTGCCGGCATCGGGCGATCAGGGCTTCCTCCCGTGCGGGATCCCGCACGGACAGCCCGTTTTCCTTCTTATATTCGGCCACCTTCGCCACACAATTCATTCTCTTTTCAAACAGCCCGGCCATTTCCTCGTCTATTTCGGAAATTTCCGCCCGGACTTTTTCCAGTTCATTCATGCCGTTCAACCTCCTGCGTTACCTTCAAGTAATACGCTGATCTGCCCTCTCTGTCAAGCCCCGCGCCGGTGAAAAACGGAAAGAATACAAATCTTTGCAGGGCTTGCATGATTTTATATCGAATAGAATAAATCGGATGAATATATCCGATCAAATATGGAGGTACATTGAATCATGAAAAGATTTCTCTCGCTTCTGACGGCCCTGCTGCTCGCGGTGCTTCCCGCCTGCTCCCTGGCCGGCACGAACGTCCTGACCCATTCCGGCACCACCGACGCGCCGGAGGCGACCGAAGCCCCCGTCGCCGTGGATGAACCCGCGGTGGAAGCCGCCGGCGGCACCGTGCTTTCCTACATGCTCGCCGGTCAGGCCCTGACCACGGATGTGTCCGTGTCCCTGGGCGACGGCGTCCTCTCCCTCATGGATGAAAGCATCCGTCAGCCCGTACAGGACCTGCTGAATGTCCTGTCCATCCGCGTGACCGAGCAGGTCGCGGAGGATCAGACGCAGGTCGGTCTCGCCTTTATGCTGAACGATACCGAAGCCGTGAACGCGACCTTCGCCGGCGCGAACGACAACCTGTATGTCGGCTCCAATCTGCTGAAAGACAAGGTTCTTTCCTTCTCCGCCGAGGAAATCAAGCAGTTCATTCTGGAAAACTCGGATCCGGAATCCGCGGAAGCGCTCGCCGCGCTCTTCTCCATCTGGAGCCGCTACTCCAAAGATCCGGAAGGCTGTTTCGCCGCCCTGTGGGAAAAGCTGGACAGTGAAAAATTTCTGACCGCCCTGAACAACATTCTCGAAGGCGCCGAAATCGCGGACCTCTCCGGGGATGTTCCGGAAAAGCTTCCGGACGCGTCCCTGCTCCTGACCATCCCGCTGAAGAAGGCGGATCTGACGGATCTGTGCACCGGTCTGGCCGACCTCATCTGGTCCGTCCCGGTGATGGAAAAGCTGGCCCCCCTGTCCACGATCAACGACCAGCCCATGACACACGAAAACCTGACCACCGAGCTGTCCAAGCTCCCGGACGCGCTGGCCGATGACGCGGTCCTGAACATTTACATGAACGACCTCGGCGAGACCTACGCCGTCTTTGACGCGACCGTGAATTCCGACGAGGGCACCGTGCCCTGCCGCGCGGACGTCCTGATCCTGGATACCATGACCGACACCGATGAAACCCTGGCCATCACCTGGACCGTGGTCGCCGGTGAAAACAAGCTGGCCATGGACGGCGCGCTGAACATGATCTCCACCGCCGACGCCGTGAATGTAGATTACACGGTCAACTCCGCCTTCACGGAGGACGGAAAGACCTTCTCGCCGATTCACGAGACCATCGCCGCCACCATGAAGACGGACGGAAACAAAATCGTTTCCTCCGCGGACATCCTCTACGCCGTGCAGCCTGACGCGGACAGCGAAGTCACGAATGTCGCCATCCGCGTAGACAGCGCCGCCGAAGACAAGGGCGACCATGCCGAAGAAGACATGACCGCGGTCATCACCATGGACGGCGTAGGCGAGATCGCCACGATCAAGTCCCACAGCGCGACCGGCGCGGCCGAAGCGTTCATTGTCACGGACAATGCCGTTTCCCCGATGGCCATGTCCGAGTCCGAGCTGGAAGCCCTGCTGGATGAGGTTTCCGAGAACGCGCAGTCCGTGCTTCTCAGTCTCATCACGGAGCTTCCCTCCAGCGTGCTGACCCTGCTCATCGGCAACTGATTTCCTGACGCAAACAGGGCTGACCTTTCGGTCAGCCCTGTTTTTATATGCCCGATCTTATCTTCTGTTCCGGACCTCATTGCGCTCCAGACGAATAGAGTTCAGCATCTCGCTGATGCTGCGATCCGCTTCCATCAGCTGCTGGTCCACAAAGTCCAGCGTGTTCTTGCGCAGCTGGGTGGTCTCCTGCTGCACCTGCTCACGCAGCTCCTCGCTCTCGGCGCGGGCACGGCGCATAATCGTTTCTTCCTCCACCAGCTGGCGGGCCTTTTTCTCGCCGTCTTCCACCATCCGCGCGGCCTCCGCCTTGGCGGCCTCCACGCACGCGTTCGCTTCCTGATTCGCCTTCTCCATCAGCGCATTCGCTTCCTGGTTTGCCTTTTCCATCAGGGCGTTGGCTTCCTGATTCGCCTGAGTCATCATGGCATTGGCGCGGTTCGTCGCCTCATCGCTCATCGCCTGCGCCTGTGCCTCGACCTCAGCCTTCTTCTGCGTGCACTCATCGTTGATCTTCTGAAGCATGCTTTCCTGCTGGCTCACGATCTCCGCGGCGCTCTTCACGGCCTCCGGAAGGTTGTTTTCCAGATCGTCGAGCAGTTCCTGCATGAACGCACGGTTCACAATGCAGTTTTCCCCGTTGATCAGGGTCTTCTTGGCATTGGCCACTTCCTGCTTCAGCTGCCGGATCGCTTTCACGCACTTCTCCGGGCTCTTCGTGTCCATCTGAGCATTCGTTTCGTCATTCTGTTGACTTCTTCTTCTCGGCGTTTCCATCCCCGCGCACCCCTTTTATTTTTTTCAGGTTTTTTATTTATTTCGCCAAAGCTTTGGCGATTTCCTCCGCAATCTTTTCCGGAACCAGTTTTTTTACATCCCCGCCGAAAGCGGCAACCTCCCGCACCATGGAGGAAGATATACACGCCAGATCCCCCGCGGCCGGCATGAGCAGGGTTTCCATCTCCGGGTTCAGCATGCGGTTTGCCGCCGCCGCGGCGGTCTCGCCGTCGTACTCCGCCATCCCCCGGGCGCCACGGATCACGATCTTCTCGCCTTTTTCCCGCATATATTCATTCAATAGCCCGCTCCATTTTTCCACCCGGACCCCGGGCAGATCCGCGCAGGCTTTTTGAATCAAACGCACCCGCTCATCCGGAGAAAACACGCCCTGCTTATGAATATTGACCATGACCACCACGGTCACCCGATCAAACAGCTTTGCCGCGCGCTCAATCAGGTCCATATGCCCTATGGTCAGCGGATCAAACGATCCCGGAATCACACAGCTGCTCATCCTTCTCCTCCTCGCGGCAGATCATTACGCCGCAGTATCCCCATTTTCTTTCCTTCACGGTTTCCAGCCACGCCGGCACCATGACACCCGTATCCGCGCGGTGCTCAATCACGGTGACGCAATCCTCCGCCATCAGGGGGCGGAGTGCTTCCATCACGTCCCGCAAATCCGTCATCGCGTACGGCGGATCCAGAAAAATCAGGTCAAACTGTTCTCCCCGCAATGCCTGCACAGTCTGTTTCCACTCGCTTTGCAGAATCCGGGCCCGGTCCGAAAACCTCAGCGCCTCCGTATTCTTCCGGATCACCCGGCACGCTTCCCGGTCCCGGTCAGCCATCACGGCACTCTCCGCGCCCCGGCTCAGCGCCTCGAGACTCAGCGCGCCGCTGCCGGCAAACAGATCCAGCACCCGCGCGTCCGCCACGGATCCCTGCAGCATGTTGAACAGGTTTTCCCGCACGCGGTCCAGCGTCGGGCGGGTATCCCGTCCTTCCGGCGCTTCAATCCGTCTCCCCCGGGCACTGCCCGCGATGATTCTCAGCATCTCAGTTCAGCTGCTCCGGCTCCCGGCTCTCCGCCGCCCGGCGCTTCCGCTCCTTCTTTTCTTTGCGAACACGCTTCCGCTCGCTTTCGGCAATTCCGGTCAGAATCTTTTCCCGCTCGCGCACGCCCTGCAGATATCCCGTGCCATAGGCGATCACGGGCAGAAGCAGAATCAGGGGGCTCAGCCGCTCAAGAAGCAGCAGCCCATCCCGGTTCTCCGCGCCGATCATGTTCACAAACGGCATGACCGCGATGCGCACAATCAGCCGCAGAATGTCCTCCACCCCGGGGCCGTTCGTCTGCGTATAGGACGCGAGCGGTGCCATGATTTCCTCCCGGTCCTGATAGGAGTCCAGCCAGGAAGGCAGCGTGCCCGCGCCCGGGTACTGCCGCTGCGCGATCAGGGCCAGCCAGATCGCGCAGATCAGGAAGGGAATCATCCCGAGCAGTGCGTTCAGATATCCCTTCAGCGGATGAAAGCACACCGCGCGCTCCCCGTCCGTGAAGCTCTTCCCTTTTTCCTGCCGCTGGTACAGAATCTCGCCCCGGGCCACCGCTTCCGTGCCGCGCCCGATGGCGTTGTTGTACAGAATCAGGAGCACAACCGCCTCAACCGCGATGTTCGCGCCAATGCGGAGGGCGTCGTTCCCGAAGTTCATCATATTGCACACAAGGAAGGTCATCAGGATCACGAGAATCATGGCCCCGAAAAAGCCCAGTGCCGCCTTCCACGTGTTTTCATCCGTCGGATTTCCGGTCAGAAAAGGCTTGCGCACTGTTTCGACCGGTTTTTTCTTTTTCTCCGTCATGCTTCCGTCCTTTCCACCCGGTTGCCGCAGCTGAGCAACACCTCATAGCTGATCGTGCCGCTCCACCGGGCAATGTCCTCCGCTGTGATCGTTTCCTCCCCGTCCGTGCCCATCAGGATCACCGGATCCTCCGGCTTCACGTCCGGGATTTCCGTCACATCGGCCATCATCTGATCCATGCAGATCCGCCCGATAATCTTCGCTCTCTTTCCGTGAATCAGAACCTCCGCCTGCCCGCTCGCGGCGCGGTGATATCCGTCTCCGTATCCGCAGGTCACCGTCGCGACCCGGGTCGGCCGGGCGGATGTCCATGTCCGCCCGTAGCTGACGCACTCGCCCTCCGGCAGGTCCTTCACGAAGCTCACCTTCGCTTCCCACCGCATGCAGGGGCGCAGATTCAACCCCGTCTCCACCGGCGGATACCCGTACAGGCTGATGCCTTCCCGCACCATGTCCAGCGCGAGGTCCGGGCGCAAAAGCGCCGCCGCGGAGTTCGCGCAGTGCCGCGTCACATGCAAATCGTCCGTCATCTCCAGAAAGCGGCGGAACTGCTTCTCGGTGTATTCCTGCCCTTCCTCGCCGCCGTCCGCGTCGCTGAAGTGCGTGTACGCCCCGGTCAGGTTCACCATGCCCGCGTTTTCAATCTCACGAAGCACCGCGTCCCGCTCATCCATGGTGCGCACGCCGATGCGCCCCATGCCGGTGTCCACCTTCAAATGCACCTTCGCGGTCTTTCCGGACCGCGCCGCGGCCTCCTGACATATCCTCACCATTTCCGGGCTGCACACGGTCTGGGTCAGATTCAGCTCCACGCCCTCCCGGACGTCCGCCTCGCTCACCGCGCCCAGCACCAGGATCTCCGGCTCCGTGATTCCGCCGCGGCGAAGCACCTCGCCCTCGCCCACGGTCGCCACGGCCAGCGCCACCGCGCCGCCCGCGAGCGCGGCCTTTGCCGCGCAGATGCTTCCGTGGCCGTATCCGTCCGCCTTCACGACCGCCATGACCTTCGCCGTCTCCGGCACGGCCGCGCGGATCGCCGCCATATTATCCCGGATCGCTCCGGCATCAATCACCCGTCTGTTTCGGACCATCATGCTTTCGTCCCCTCGTGCTGATGAATTTGTTCATTCAGCAGATTGATATCCCCGCAGCCCATGGTCAGCACGAGATCCCCCGTCTGCCAATGCTCCCGCAGGTACTTTTCCGTATCGTCAAAGCTCGGCGTCCACACCGCGTCCAGGCCGTGCGCCTTCATACCGTCCACCAGCATACCGCTGTTCAGGTCCCCGGGGTCCTTTTCCCGCGCGGCGCAGATATCCGTCACCAGCGTGAAATCCGCCTCCTCCGTGCAGGTCAGATAGTCGTCAAACAGGCTCCTCACCCGGCTGAAGGTGTGCGGCTGCATCACCGCCCACAGGCGCCCTTTGCAGCGCTTCCGCGCGATGGACACGGCATTGCGCATCTCCGCGGGATTATGTCCGTAATCGTGGAAGATTTCCACGCCGTCAATCTCATCCGTCTTCTCAAACCGCCGGTGCGCGCCGGTAAAGCGCTCCAGGCTCTCCGCGGCCTTTTCGGGGGCCAGTCCCAGCGCGTCCGCCGCGGCGAGCGCCGCCAGCGCGTTCATCACGTTGAATTCCCCGGGCACGCCCATGCGCACCGTCGTAATCTTTTCGCCCCGGCAGGTCAGGTCAAAGGTTTCATACCCCCGGTCGTCCTCCCGCCGGTTTTCCGCGCGCCAGTCGTTTCCCTCACCCAGGCCGAAGAAAATTTTATTCCGTTCCAGCTTTTCAATCTGCCGGCGCACGCGCGCGTCATCGCCGTTTCCGATGGCGATGCCATCCTCCGGCAGCAGATTCAGGTACTGCCCGAAGGTTTCCTCAATCTCGTCAATATCCTTATAGCAGTCCAGATGGTCGGCGTCGATATTCAGCACCACCGCCACCGTAGGCCGCATATGCAGAAAGCTCCGGTTGAACTCGCAGGCTTCCGCCACGAAAATATCACTGTGCCCGACCCGCGTGCTCCCGCCGACAGCGTCCAGCCGCCCGCCGATATGAATGCTCGGATCCATATCGTTTTCCATCAGCATCTGACTGAGCATGGAGGTCGTCGTGGTCTTCCCATGCGCGCCGCAAATCCCGACCGCCTTCGGGAATCCGTCCATCAACTGACCCAGCAGATCCGCGCGTTCCATGCCGGGAATCCCGAGCCGGTCCGCCTCCTGCCGTTCCGGATTGTCGGGATGAATCGCCGCGCTGTAGCAGATCAAGTCCGCCCCGTGCACATTCTCCGGCCGGTGGCCGATCATGACCTCCGCGCCCTTTTCGCGCACAAAGTGAACCAGGTACGTCTCGTCCCGGTCACTGCCCGTCACCTGATATCCGCGGTCAATCAGCATCTCCGCCAGCCCGCTCATGCTGCTGCCGCCGATACCGATCATGTGGATTCTTTTCCCTTTGTAATCCTGAATATGGGGCACGCCCATACCGTCACCTTCCATTCAAATCTCGATCTTCGGATTTTCCCGGCTCGGCCGGTACATCACAAACCGCCGCCCGATATGCTGGATCGGCTCCGCGTGCGTTTTTTCGCACAACTCCTGCAGGGCTTCCTTCGCGTCGAGCGGGCATCCCTGTTGCACGCAGCCCTTCACCAGTTCCCGCGCCTCCAGCGCGTCCTCGGCCTCGCGAATGGTGTTCTCCCCGATGCCGTCCTTCCCGATATACAAAATGGTTTCAATCGTGTTTGCCATGCCCCGCAGGGTCGCTCTCTGTTTTCCCGTCATGTTCCTCACTCCACAAAATCAAATGCCATGTCGCCGATCTGCACCGTGCTGCCTTCCCCGGCGCCGGCCTCCCGCAGGGCATCAATCACACCCCAGCGCCGGAGCGTCCGATGGAACCAGTTCAGGCTCTCGACGTCATCAAAGTTCACGCTGTCCAGCAGCCGCTCCATACCCGGTCCCTCGACAAAATAGGTCGCGCCGTCAAAGATGACCCTGAAGTCCTCCTGCGGCTTTTCGGGGATGGGCTCTTCCTCCTCCTGATAGTGCAGGACGGGCGGCAGGGTTTCCAACTGCTTCGCGGCCTCGTCCAGCAGCGCATCAAACCCTTCATGGGTCGCGGCGCTGACCGGGAAAACCTTCACATCCATGGCGTCCGCGAGCGCTTGCACCCGCTTCAGGTTTTCTTCCGCGCCCGGCAAATCCATCTTGTTGCACACAATGATCTGGGGCTTTTCGCCCAAAGACCCGTAGCGGTCCAACTCCGTGTTGATCTGATCCAGATCGTCCACCGGGTCCCGGCCCTCGCTGCCGCTCACGTCAATGACGTGCATCAGAAGGCGCGTCCGCTCCACATGGCGCAGGAAGTCATGCCCCAGCCCGGCGCCGTCCGCGGCGCCCTCAATCAGCCCGGGAATATCCGCCAGCACGATGTCCTGCCCGTACCTGCGCACAATGCCGAGGTTCGGCGTCAGGGTCGTGAAGTGATAATTCCCGACCTTCGGCTTTGCGCTGGTCACGACGGACAGAATGGAGCTCTTCCCGACATTCGGGTATCCGACCAACCCGATATCCGCGATGGTCTTCAGCTCCAGCCGCAGGGTGCGAATCTCCGTCTTCGTGCCGGGCTTGGCGAAGTTCGGCGCCTGCCGGGTGGGCGTGGCAAAATGCCGGTTACCCCATCCGCCGCGGCCGCCGCGAAGCAGGGTCTTCGTGACCCCCGCCTCGTCCATGTCCGCCATGATCCGGTCCGTCTCCGCGTCCCGCACAATCGTGCCCACGGGCACCTTGATCACAAGGTCATCGCCCTTCTTGCCGCTCCGCAGCCCGCTCATGCCGTCCCCGCCGTTTTCGGCGGTATACTTGCTGCGGAACCGGAAGTCCAGCAGGGTATGCATGTTCTCGTCAGCGTAGAGCAGGATATCCCCGCCCCGTCCGCCGTCGCCGCCGTCCGGACCGCCGTTTTGCACGTATTTTTCCCGATGAAAGGACGCCGAGCCGTTCCCGCCGTTTCCGGCCTTGGCCGTAATCTTCACCTGGTCCACAAAATTGCTCATATCTTTTCCTTATCTCAGTTTCTCAGTGAATGCAGCGGCGCGGGAATCCGCCCGCCCCGGGCAATAAAGTCGTCACAGCTGTATTCGTTCACCGGCATCACCGGCGCGAACCCGAGCAGCCCGCCGAACTCGACCCGGTCCCCGGCCTTCTTGCCGACCGCCGGAATCACGCGCACCGCGGTGGTCTTGTTGTTGACCATGCCGATGGCCGCCTCATCCGCGATAATTCCGCTGATGGTCTGCGCGCTGGTGTCGCCCGGAATCGCGATCATGTCCAGCCCCACGCTGCACACGCAGGTCATCGCTTCCAGCTTCTCCAGCGTCAGGCTGCCGGCCGCGGCCGCCTCGATCATGCCGATATCCTCGCTCACGGGGATGAACGCGCCGCTCAGACCGCCCACATGGTTGCTCGCCATCACGCCGCCCTTCTTGACCGCGTCGTTAAGCAGGGCCAGCGCCGCCGTGGTTCCGGGCGCGCCCGCGCTTTCCAGACCCATTTCCGTCAGAATATGCGCCACGGAGTCGCCCCTCGCCGGGGTCGGCGCAAGGCTCAGGTCCACAATCCCGAAGGGAATGTTCAGCCGTTGACTCGCCTCGCGGGCCACCAGCTGACCCACGCGCGTAATCTTGAATGCCGTCCGCTTGATGGTCTCCGCCACCACGTCGAAGGGCTCGCCCTTCACCTGCTCCAGCGCGCGCTTGACCACGCCGGGTCCGCTGACGCCGACATTGATCGCGCACTCCGGCTCACCGACGCCGCAGAACGCGCCCGCCATGAAGGGGTTGTCCTCCACGGCGTTGGCGAACACGACCAGCTTCGCGCATCCGAGCCCGTCCGTATCCGCGGTCATCTCCGCGGTCTTCTTGATAATCTCGCCCATTTCCCGCACGGCGTTCATGTTGATACCCGCCCGGGTGGACGCGACGTTCACGCTGGAGCACAGGCGCTCCGTCTCGCTCAGCACCTGGGGGATGGAGGCGAGCAGCCGCTCGTCCGCCTTCGTCGCGCCCTTTTGCATCAGGGCGCTGTATCCGCCGAGAAAGTTGACGCCCATCTCTTTCGCGGCCGCGTCCAGCGCCCGCGCGATGGGCATGGGATCCGCCTGGCAGATCAGGCTCACCGGCGTCACGCTGATGCGCTTGTTCACAATCGGAATCCCGAATTCCGCCTCGATGCGCTCGCCCGTCTTCACCAGGTCCTTCGCCACGCGGCAGATTTTATCGTATACCCGGCGCGCGCAGTTCTCCGCGTCCGCGTCGGAGCAGTCCAGCAAATTGATCCCCAGCGTAATCGTCCGGATATCGAAGTTCTCCGCCTGGATCATGTGCAATGTCTGCAGGATCTCGCCTGTCTCGATCATCTTTCTCCTCCGTCAGATGCGGTGCATCGCGTCGAAAATATCCATCCGCTGCATGTGGATCTCCATGCCCAGCTCCTCGCGGATGGGCTGCAACTGGCGGTTGATCTCGTCAAAGTCCACCGGCGCGTGGGTCAGATCCACAATCATCATCATCGTGAAATACCCGCCCAGAATCGTCTGGCTGATATCCAGGATATTCACGTTGAGTTCACTCAGTTTCGTCGCCACCTTGGCAATGATTCCCGTCGCGTCCAGGCCGGTCACGCTGATCAGCGCTTTCTTCATAACCAGTCCCTCCGATCCCATAAAAATACAGTTTATTATAGGTTTCCAGCCCTTGCTTTGTCAAGGGAATCAAAAAGAGAGCCGCCTCTTTCGAGACGGCCCTCCAAGGGACTTGGGATCAATACATTCCGCCCATTCCGGCGCCGCCGGCAGGGGCAGCGGGTTCGGGTTCCGGAATATCGGCCACCAGGCTCTCCGTGGTCAGCACCATGGCCGCCACGCTCGCCGCGTTCTGCAGCGCGCTCCGGGTCACCTTGGTCGGATCGATGATGCCGCGGTCGATCATGTCGACATACTCACCCTTCAGAGCATCATAGCCGTATCCGGGCTTCTTTGCGGTCTTGATATGGTCGACAATCACGCTGCCGTCCACACCGGCGTTGGACGCGATCTGACGGATCGGCTCTTCCAGCGCGCGCAGCACAATTTCCACACCGGTCTTCGCGTCGCCGGCATAGCTGTCCAGCAGCGCCTGCACCTTCGGGATCACGTTCAGCATCGCAATGCCGCCGCCGGGCACGATGCCCTCTTCGGTCGCGGCACGGGTCGCGGCCAGAGCGTCCTCAATGCGCAGCTTGCGTTCCTTCATCTCGACTTCCGTCGCGGCACCGACCTTGATCACCGCCACGCCGCCGGCCAGCTTGGCCAGCCGCTCCTGCAGCTTCTCACGGTCATAGTCGCTGGTGGTCTCGGCGATCTGCGCCTTGATCTGACCCACACGGGCGTCGATCGCGGCCTTGTCACCGGCACCGCCGACGATGGTGGTGTTTTCCTTATTCACCTTCACCTGGCGGGCATTGCCCAGCATATCCAGGGTGGCTTCCTTCAGTTCCATGCCGGTCTCGGAGGAGATCACGGTACCGCCGGTCAGAATGGCGATATCCTGCAGCATTTCCTTGCGGCGGTCGCCGAATCCGGGCGCCTTGACCGCGACGCAGGTGAACGTGCCGCGCAGCTTGTTGACCACCAGGGTGCTCAGGGCTTCGCCCTCGACATCCTCGGCGATAATCAGCATCTTCTTGCCGGTCTGCACCACCTGCTCCAGCAGGGGCAGGATCTCCTGAATGTTGCTGATCTTCTTGTCGGTGATCAGGATGACCGGATCATCCAGCACCGCTTCCATCTTCTCGGTATCTGTCACCATGTAGGCGCTCGCGTATCCGCGGTCAAACTGCATGCCTTCGGTGGTCTCCATGCCGGTCGTCATGGTCTTGCTTTCCTCAACGGTGATGACGCCATCCGCGCCCACGATTTCCATCGCGTCGGAAATCAGCTTGCCGATGGTCTCATCGGCGGCAGAGTTCGCGGCCACCTGGGCGATCGCCTGCTTGCCGTTAATCGGAGCGCTCAGTTCGCGCAGCCCTTCCACCGCGGCGTCCGTCGCGGCTTCGATGCCCTTCTTCAGGACCATGGGGTTCGCGCCCGCCGCCAGGTTCTTCAGACCTTCGCGGATAATGGCCTGCGCCATCAGGGTCGCGGTCGTGGTACCGTCACCGGCCACATCGTTGGTCTTGGTGGAAACTTCCTTGACCAGCTGGGCACCCATGTTTTCAAAGGGGTCTTCCAGCTCGATTTCCTTTGCGATGGTCACACCGTCGTTGGTGATCAGCGGGGCGCCGTACTTCTTGTCCAGCACCACGTTGCGGCCCTTCGGGCCCAGGGTGATCTTCACGGTATCCGCCAGGGCATTCACGCCTTTTTCAATCGCGCGGCGGGCGTCCTCGCCGTATTTAATCTGCTTTGCCATAACGCAACAACTCCTTCTCGCTTACTCTTCTTTATTCGACAACCGCCAGAATATCGCTCTGACGGACGATGATCAGCTCTTCGCCGTCCACCTTCACTTCCGTGCCGGCATACTTGGAATAGATGACCTTCTGGCCTTCCTTCACCTGCATGGTCACTTCTTTGCCGTCCACATTTCCGCCGGGACCCACAGCCAGCACCATCGCCATCTGGGGCTTCTCCTTCGCGGCACTCGTCAGAATCAGACCGGACTTGGTCGTTTCTTCCGCTTCACAATTCTTGATGACCACACGGTCACCCAACGGTTTCACAGTCATGGAACTCTTCCTCCTGTCAAGCTTCTTCTTGTTGGTTAGCACTCAAACGACTTGAGTGCTAACAACCGTTGTTAATATAATGCTTTTGGGTCAATTCCGCAAGCCGTGGAAACCTGTTAATTTCCAATTTTTATTATAATTTCTTTGTTTTTCTCTGGTTTTCTCTTTTTTTCTCGTTTTTTCTCATTCTCCGTCCGGAAAACAGGTTTCTTTCAACGCGGTTTCCCGGGGCACCCGCATGGCCGCGGGCAGTGCCAGTTCCGGAATCTTTTCAAGCGGGATCCACTCATATTCCTTTGGGGTTTCCGCGCCTTTCTCCGCCTCCGAGAGATAAATCCTCATCTTCCACACCTGGTGGGTAAACACATGTTTCGCTTCCCCGGCCGGGCGTAAATCCCCCACGGAGATCTTCAGCTTTTTCCGGATTTCCTGTTTGACTGTTTCTTCCTCCGCCCATCCCTCCATCAGCGGAAAACACCACAGCCCCTGCAGCATTTTCTCTGTTCTTTGGCGCATCAGCACCCGGCTTCCGGAGAAGATCAGCGGCACATCATAGCATATTTCCTTCGGCGGCTTCTTTCCGGGAATTTTCGGCAAATCCGCCGCGTCCCTCGCCTTTTCCGCCCTGCAAAATTTCCGCACCGGGCATCGCTCGCAATCCGGCGTCCCCGGCACGCACACCGTCGCGCCCAGATCCATCATCGCCTGATTATGATCCCCGGCGCGTTTCTCCGGCACCAGCGCCGCGGCCAGCCTTTCCACCTCCGCGCGGGTCGGATTCTCCATCGGGTTTCCTTCTATATGATAAATCCGGCTCACGACCCGGATCACATTCCCGTCCACGGCGGGCACCGACACATCATACGCGATGGAAGCGATTGCCCCCGCCATATACGGCCCGATGCCTTTGATCTTCCGCAATTGTTCCGGCTCTTTCGGCAAAATCCCTCCGAACTCCTCCATCACCTGCCGCGCGCCGGCATGCAAATTCCGGGCCCGGGAATAGTATCCCAGCCCCTCCCACATCTTCAGCACCTTCGCCTCGTCCGCGTCCGCCAGATCCTTCAGAGTCGGAAATTCCGCCAGAAACCGGTCATAGTATCCCATCACGGTTTCCACCCGCGTCTGCTGGAGCATGGCCTCGCTGACCCATGTCCTGTACGGATCACGGATCCCCCGCCACGGAAGCGTCCGCGCGCACCGGTCATACCAAAACAGCAGAGCTTCTGTCACTTCATTCATCATTTTTCCCATCCGTAAAAATCCCCGGCCGGACTCATCCGGCCGGGGCATCATGTGAAAAGATATTACTGTTTCGCGCCGCACTCGGGGCAGAACTTCGCGCCGGCGGTGATCTTCGCGCCGCACTCCGCGCAGAAAACTTCGTTCTCCTGCTTCGCGCCGCACTCGGGGCAGAACTTGGAGCCCTGGGCGATCTGGGCACCGCAGGACACGCACGCGACCGTCGCCGCAGCCGGAGCCGCCGCGGTCTGTGCCTGAGTCGTCGCCTGCTGGGTGGTTTGTGCCATGCTCTGAGTGAACATCTGACCCATCGCCGCGCCGGCACCCATGCCGACACCCATGCCGGCCATACCGGTACCGTCATTGTTCGCGGCCTCGCGCATCGCTTCCGCCGCCTGATACTTGGCATACTGATCCAGATTGCCCAGCACACCCATGGAGGTACGCTTGTCCATGCTCTTTTCAACTTCCTCAGGCAGAGAAATATTCTCCACCACGAAGCTGCACAGCGTCAGGCCCAGCTCTTCGAGTTTCGGGTTCACTGCGTTCATCGCGTAGGTGCCCAGCTCGTCATAATTGGCGGCCAGATCCAACGCCGGAATCTTGCTTTCCGCGATCGCGTCGCTCAGACCGGAGACAATCGTCCGCTTGATCTGCCCTTCCACGCCGTCCACCGTGAACAGGCTGCTCGTGCCGAACACTTCCTTCAGGAAGGTCTCCACATTGCTGACCTTGAAGCTGTAGATGCCGAAGGCCCGCAGCCGGATCATGCCGAACTCGGAATCCCGCATCATCACAGGATTGCTGGTGCCCCACTTCTGATCCAGGAACTGCTTGGTGTTCACGAAATACACATCCGCCTTGAAGGGGCTGTTGAAGCCGTACTTCCAGCTCTTCAGCGCGGTCATGATCGGCATATTGCTGGTCTGCAGTTCGTACCGGCCGGGGGTGAACACATCGGCCAGCTGACCTTCATTGACGAACACCGCGGCCTGACCCTCACGGACCGTCAGCTGCGCGCCCATCATGATTTCCTTGCCGTTCATATCATACTTGTACACCATGGTCTTGTTGCTGTTGTCCGTCCACTCGATGACATCAATCAACTGACCCTTCAGAAGATCCAGAATACCCATTTCAAATTCCTCCTTGTATTTTCCGTTTCATCCCGCCGCGCGGGTTATTTCAGCCTTCACAGAACGCGTACATGTTCGGCAGCGCCTTCGCTTCCAGAATTTTCAGGTACAAGCCCTGATATTCCTCCACATGCTGCAGACCGTTTCTCACGCACTTCTCAATGATCTTTTCCATCTCTTCGACAGTCGTTTCGGTCTCCTGTCCTCTCAGCGGCACGGCCAGCACATAAATGCGTCCGTCCCTCAGCACCAGCGGCAGCACATGAAACCCGTTCACATCCCCGCCGAAACTCTGAAACAGGGTTCTTTCAAGCAGATGATCGCTGTCCCGCCAGGAACCGACCAAATGTTCCTCGTCGTCCGCCAGTTTTTCCAGCCTCATCAGCGCGCAGGGCTGATCCGGATCCATCCGGCTCCGCAGCAAACGCAACTTCTGTCTCATTTCCTCCCGGGTAATCTTCTCCCCGCCCGCGATTTTACGGAAAAACCGCCGCCGCGCGTGAATCATCATCCCGGTCAGATCGGACTGATCACTGGAAAAATCGGCGTTCACGTGGCTCAGCAATCGGCTCAGTTCATCCAGATGCGCGTTTACTTCCTCCGGCGTGGTACCGGCTTCCACAATGGGCAGCACCGGATATTCCTCCTGCAGGAAATCCACCAGCCGGGCATCCTCCTCTTCAGGCAAGGCAATGATAATCCCGTCCGCGTGATGCTTCCTCAGGCTCTCCTTCGCGCCTTCAACATCGTGCCTCACATGGGGCTTGCGGAACCCGTTGAACTCCCAGTTCGTCACATTGTCAAAGGCGCTCAGTACCTCATCCCGGTCGGAAACAAGCAAAAGTTTGAACATTCGCGTCCTCCTGTCTTCGTCCCTCATCACAGGCAAAAGCCCAATGGTGATTATATCTTTTATTCCGCGTCATTGCAAACATTTCCTGCATATTTTCTGCATTTATTTGACCGTTTCCGCCCCGATATTCGCGAAATAATATGTCTTTGCCGTGTAAAATCCTCCTCCTTCAGGCGATGTATGCTGAGCCCTCATCAGGGGATATTCTCCCGGCACTCACGCATCGAAAAAAAGCAACTTGATTCCTTCCGAAATAAAAGAGGGCGCAGAGAAAGCAAAGAAAAATGCCGGAGCAAAGCCTTAACCTGCATCGGCTGAGCGAGGGCATTTTCTTTTCGGCTCTTCGCAGAAAAAAGCGGAACCGTTTTTCAACGGTTCCGTCATTTCTCAATCCGCGCGGTAAATCATCATCAGCAGCGCTCCGTCGCCGGAGGACTTGCCGACCAACTGTACCGGGAAATCATAATCATTCCGGAAGATGAAGTTCAGACTGTCGGACCCCACCGCCGCGTCGCAGTGAATCGGCAGGTAGCTCGCGCCGCCGTATCCGTGCGGCCGGCGATAAATGATCGTCAGCCCGGGCAGCTGGCACACCGCGTTATACAGCGTACTGCTCACCTGACAGGTTCCGCCGCCGCTCGACGGCACCGCCTTCCCGTCCACCAGACCGATCGCCTTCTTGTACTCCCGATACGGGCCGATGTTCTTCTTGTTCCCGTTGAACACATCCCCGGGCTGCAGAAGACCGGTGCTCGTAATCTTTTCCGCGCCGTGCCCGATGTTCCAGATGCGGTTCAGGTTCATTTCCTTCGTTTCCGCGCTGGCGCCGGGCAACAGGTGCTTCATCGTGTAATAACTGGTGTACGCCGCGATCGGGCTTTCATCGCTGATGGGCTCGTCCGTCGGGCTCACGGGAATCAGATCGGTCAGATCGTTCGGATCAATGTATCCGTAGGACCGCATGTAGTTCACCACGGCCCAGCCGTCGATGAACTGCCAGATGGAAATCTGCGTGCCCGGGTTCAGCTTGACCCAGTACGTCTTGTATTCCTTCTCGTTGAGCGGTTCCTTGGTCATGGTCTTGCGGACATAGCATTCCTTCGCCACGGTGGCGATGTACTGATGCTTCTGCACATTGAACGGCGCCGTGTTCACCGGGTCCACCGTCACAAAATCCTTGGACAGGTATTCCCGCTTCACATACCCGATCTTCCCCTCATACCGGACAATGACCCACACCAACCCGACATAGAGGACTTCCACATCCACGTTTTTCAGACCGCGGGCCACGCGGGCGGATTTGGTGCTTTTCTCCGTATAGATGCTGTACTCGCCGATCACGTTCGTGATTTTACCGATATACAGTGCCGGGGAATTCGCGTCAAAATCTTCCAGGGTCTTCTCATGGTAAATCGCGTCCGGATCCGCCACCTCGACATCCTCGGTGTTATCCCCTTCCGCGGTTTCCGCTTCTTTTTCTTCCTCCGGGGTCAGTTCCCCCAGCTGAATATACACATCGTCTTCTTCATCTTCTTCCGCACGCGCGGTTTTCACCGCAGGCATCGCGGTCAGCATAATGACCCACGCCAGCGCCGCCGCCAGCAGCCGGGTCCAGATCGTCTGTTTACGCACTCGAATCTCACACCTCCTGTACATCGAGTCTCACCATTATATTCCTTTTCACCGGGTTTGTACAGATATGTGAAAAAATTATCTTTGATCCCACCATATTTTTCCACAGGATCATTGCATCTTCTCTTCCATGACCTCGAGCGCCTTCTTCAGCTGAGGATCGTTCTCCTTGTCCGCGAAGTCATATCCGCCGTTGTCGCCTTCCTCCAGCGGGATTTCGACATCCGGCGCGATGCCCTTCTGGTGCACCGCGTTCCCGTTCGGCGTGTAATACTCGGCAATCGTCATCTGGAATCCGGCGCCGTCATCGCCCACTTCCAGCACCGCCTGCACGATGCCCTTTCCATAGGTGTTCACGCCCACCACCGTGGCGTCCGCCCGGTCCTTCAGCGCGCCGGTCAGAATTTCGGACGCGCTGGCGCTGTTCTCGTTGACCAGCATCACAATCGGGATCTCAACCTTGCCGTCCTTGGTCAGATACGCGGTATGATCCTCGTACCCGCCGCGGTACACAAGGTAGCACAGCTCGCCTTCATCCAGGAAGAGGTCCGCGATATTCTGCGCCGCGTCCACCCATCCGCCGGGGTTGTCGCGCAGGTCGATGATCAGGCCTTCCGCGCCCTGGATCATCAGTTCGTTCAGCGCCGCCTCGAATTCCTCATCGCACTTGCCGCTGAATTCATACATCGCGATCAACCCGACCTTATCGGTCAGCATGGTGCTTTCCACCTGATTCACATTGATGATGGCGCGCTCCAGCGTGAAGGTGATCTCCTCGCCGTCCCGCAGGAAGGTCACGTCCACCGTGGTTCCGGGCGTGCCGCGCATGATGTCCACGGCTTCCTGGATGTTTTCCGGCACCACATAGAGATCTTCACCCACGCGGTACAGGATATCCCCGCGCTTCACGCCCGCCGCCTCCGCCGGGCTTCCCTTGAAGACGCGGCTGATCGTGCAGATGCCCGTGGAATAGTTGCTGGAAATCAGCATGCCGACGCCGGCATACTCACCCTCGTCGTCCTCCCACATCTGCGTCCACTCTTCGGGCGTGTAGTAGAAGGTGTACACGTCACCCAGCCCGGCCAGCAGTCCGGCGCTCGCGCCCTGGAGCATGGCCTCATGGTCCGGCTCCTGATAGAAATACGCGTCCGCCGCGTCCATCAGGTCCAGCAGTTCGTCAAACTGCTGATACCGCTCATATTCTTCCTTGCTGATCGTCACGGTGTCGCCGTCCACCACAGCCGTCGTGCCCGCGCCCGCGGTATTGCTCGCGCCGAGCACGGTCAGCGGCAGCGCCATGCATCCGCTCAGCAGGCAGGCCGCCAGCACCAGGGAAATCACCAGAATGATCCGCTTCTTCATTTCTTCTCGTCCTCCTCTTCAGGCAATGTCATCAGCATCCGGAAAATCACCGCGTCCCGGAACACCCTCAGGTCCAGCCCGGTATCCTTCCGGATTTTATCCAACCGGTAAGTCAGTGTATTTCGGTGTACAAACATTTGTCTCGCCGCCACGGACAGATTCAGGTCGGCGTCAAAAAACGCCTGTGCCGTCTCCAGCGTCTCCGCGTCCAGATGGCCGGACTCCCCGAGATACTGTTTCTTCAGGCGCTTCTTTTCCGTCTCCGGCAGGGCTTCCATCACCCGCTCCAGCACCTGATCCCCGTAGACGAACACGCGTCCGCCCTGCGGGCCTCTTTCCCCAATGTCCAGGGCGCTGATCGCCTCCCGGTACGCCTGGGGCCATTCCTCCGGCGCGGCGTGCAGATCACTGACCCCCGCGCGCAGCCGGAGCCCGGTCTCGCCTTCCACGGTATCCACCAGCGCCATTGCGAATTCCGCGATTTCCGCGGGATCGTCACCTTCCTTGATCAGCAGCGCGCTGCCGGCACCGTCCTCCGCCAGCAAATCCCGCGCCTCCATGGGCGCCAGATCGCGGATCACGCGAAGCAGTGACCCGGAATATTCTTCGCCGCGCAATACTACCACGCAGCTTTTTTCGGGAAAACCCATTCGCTCCGCCACGCGCCCGCCTCCGTTTCTGTCTGTATGCAGGCATTATATCAGAAAGGACTTTTTTTCTCAATCCCCGCCCGGAAACGAAAGCATCCGCCCCGGAAGCGCGGGGCGGATGATCCTGTCACGGGTTTTTGATTCCCAGTGTCACAATTTCATTTTGTTTCAGCGGCGCGGCCACATACCGGTGCGTCATGCACGCCGCGGGGAAGCCGATGGCCTCCAGTTCCTTGCGGGTGAACGGCTTGAGCGCCGTTCCCTCCGCCTGCGCCTTTCCGGTGCCTTCTCCCTCGGCGGAAAGCCCCTGAGAAATGACGGTCATCTGATCCATGAAGGTGTTTTCATCATAGATCTCCATCTTTTGCATCAATTCCGCCGTATCCTCGACATCCACGAGCACCATGGCGCCTTCCACATTGTCCATCCAATCCATCTCGTTCTGCCCGTTCATCAGCAGTACCCGCACCCGGCAGGGGGTTCCGACGGCGGCCGCCGTGTCCGCGTCCTCCGCGTCTTCCACGGGAGACAGCTCGATCCGGAACCTGGTCTGCATGGGCTGGATCTTCATCTCCCGGATCTTCGCCTCGACTTCCTCGTTCACCAGCGCATCCAGCCGCACGAGCACCGTAGTCTGATCCAGGCTGAACGCGATCGCGTCAATCCCGACCCGCTTCAATTCACTCGCGCTGAACCATGTCATCTGCAGGTACCGGATATTCCATGTCTCATGCCCGTAGCGGTCCGTGATATACCCCGCCTTGTCCATCTCCGGCGTCGCGTATACCCGCAGAAGCACCTCATCCGTCTCCTCATTGTAACTCAGGGACGGGGTGAACATCCGCGACCGGTTGTCCTCCGTTGCGTACACCAGTTCCCCGAAGCTGCCGTACCCGATCTTCAGCTGATCCACCGTGGTCACCACCACGGAAAGCTCCGTCCCGTCCTTGCAGGTAATGGTCTGCGTCACCGGATTGATCGGGTCGGAAGCCGGAACCACATTATAGGACGGAATGATGATTTCAGGTTCTTCCGTCGGCTCCTCGGTCGGTTCCTCCGTCGGCTCCTCGGTCGGCTCCTCGGTCGGTTCCTCCGTCGGCTCCTCGGTCGGTTCCTCGGTCGGTTCCTCCGTCGGTTCCTCCGTCGGCGTCGCGGTCGGGGTCGCCGTGGGTGTTTCGGTCGGCGTCACCGTGGGTGTCCCGGTCGGAGTCGCGGTTGGCGTTTCCGTTGCCGTTTCCGTCGGGGTGACCGACGGCGACTCAGAAGAACTCACCGACGGACTCGCGGATGGCGATTCCGAGGGCGTGACTGACGGACTTTCCGAAGGGCTCACCGACGGGCTTACAGAGGGCGACTCCGACGGCGTCACGGGAGAACTCTCCGTCGGGCTTTCCGTCGGCTCCTCGGTTACCTTCGGCGTGAAAGTCATGCCCCAGATCGGGCGTTCCTTCGCGCTGTCCATATAATCCACCACGGTGTTGTCCTGATTCTTCTTCTTTGCCTCATCCACCGTCAGCGGATCCTGCTTCAGATTATCCGCCCGGACCCATCCGGATTTCTTCTCCCCGTCGGTATTCAGGAAGGTCACCTTGACAAAGGCCGGATCGCCGTCCTTGTATTCCGTCGCGTACAGCGTGGCGCCGCTCGCGATCTCCCCGGTCCACTCGCTTCCGGTCGACGCGCTCTTGTACAGTTTGGCCGCAGACTTGGTCACGACATACGCGTATCCCTGATCTTCCACCGCTTTCTGAACCTCACCCCGGGTGTCCGCCACCGGCTCCGCAGTCGGCGTATCCGTCGGCGTCGGAGTCGGCGTCGGAGTCGGCGTGTCCGTCGGTGTCGGAGTCGGCGTGTCCGTCGGTGTTGGTGTCGGCGTTGGTGTCGGCGTTGGTGTCGGAGTCGGCGTTGGTGTCGGCGTTGGTGTCGGAGTCGGCGTGTCCGTCGGTGTTGGTGTCGGCGTTGGTGTCGGAGTCGGCGTTGGTGTCGGTGTCGGCGTTGGTGTCGGCGTTGGTGTCGGAGTCGGCGTGTCCGTCGGTGTCGGCGTCGGCGTATCCGTCGGCGCGGCCGTTGTTTCCTCCGCGCCGGCAGGCTGTCCGTCCCCGCCGGCATCCCCGCCGCCTTCCTCCGCCAGCGCTCCGCTCAGACACAGCGAGAGCACCAGTAGCCATGTCAGCATTTTCTTCAGCATTTCACTCACTCCTCCGTCTTGCGTTCCCGCCGGTCGTTTTCCATCGTCCGCCACGACCGGATCGCCGCAAAGCAGATCATCCCCAGCCCGGCGGCCGCCATATTCAGCACAATGGTCAGCCATCTGAGCCGAAGCAGTTCCGGTGTCCGCCACTCCTGCCGGGCGGCCCAGCCATGCCAAACATTCCAGAATGTGGTGGAAACCTCATCCCACTCCACCACCACAGCGGGAATCCATTCCGGGAATACATAAATCGGTGCCAGCACCAGATTCATCAGCCCGGCCATCGCCGCGGCGCACCCGGCGTACCCGAGCACGAGCAGCAGTCCGCGGAAAAATACCGGAATCGCAATCCGGTTCGCGTACACATCCCGCAGCCGCATCTGAAAATACCGGATGGTCGCGATCGTCGCGCGGTTCAATTCGCTGATCACCCACAGCACGATCACCACGCCCATCAGGAAAATCAGCATCCTCAGCCACAGCGTCGCGCCGGTCTTTTCCTTGTTCAGGTCAATCACCGTCCCGCCGCTTTTCCAGCTTTTCATGCTTTCGGTAAATCCCGTTCCGGCGCCGGCGTTTTCGATCGGCACCGCCTCCACAAACAGCGCGTCTATGGAAATTTCCTTCTCCAGCACATCCGCCAGAGCGATCCAGACATTCGGCTTGCCGTCCTCGCCGACCCTGTCGGTATGCCGTGTCACGCCCACCACCCGGAAGGTCATCCCCTCCAGAGTCACCTCCCGGTCCACCGCCTCGGCGGTGTGGAACAGCGCCAGCGCGGCCGGCTCATCGAGCACGCATACATTCGCGCTGTATTTCAGCTCTGAGGAATACAGGAGACGCCCGGTCTCAATCAGCTGCGGACAGATCTCAAAATACTTCTCCCCGCACAGCGTCACATTGACCGAAGAGCTTTCGCCCTTCTCCTCGCTCACCGTCCGCCCGAGCAGCCAGCCGCCGGCGGTCCACTTCTCAATGCTCTCCGTCCAGCCTTCCGCGGTTTTCTGCAGGCTTTTCATGAGCGCGGTCACCGGCGCGTTGGTCACGGCCTTTTCCGTCCCGCCGGCGGCGGTGCTTTCCGCCTCCTCCGGCGCCGGGGCACTCACGACGTACTGCAGATGCGGCTCGACCTGCCGCACCTCGTACCATCCCCAGACGGCGACCGCGGCGCAAAGAAGCGCCAGCACCAGCCGCGTCTTTGAAACCTTCTTCATGCTTCTTCCTCGTCAGTTCACATATTCCATAATCCGGCATCCGTCGCTCAACGCCCGGTCCTCCTGATAGGCGATATCCTGCCAGGAAAGGCTTTCCTCCACCGCGACCTGCGTGTCGTTCCGGTCAATCACGGTAACCGCGGTCTTCACGGCCTTCATGCCGGTGCCGCCGCTCATGAATCCGCCGTAGGAATATTGCGCCACATACACATACGCGTTATCGCCGTCCTCACGGACCGCCGCGGCCGGCAGCAGCGTGGAGGAACTCTTCTGCTTGAAAATCACATCCACTTCCGTGCCGCCGCTCCGGGTCAGCTCCCCGATGGTCTTGTTGATTTCGCTCGCCATGTCATCCGGGAAGGCGACCGTCAGTTTTCTCGTTCCGTCGGCCTGCAGTTTGTTCTCCGTCACGCTGCCCTTGACGGTCTCGTCATCGTCCAGCTTGATATCCACGCGCGTGCCCTCCGGCACGGTGCGGTCCTTGTCCTCCCAGGTGCACTGCAGGCTCGGCTGCGCGTCCGCCGCGGTCAGAGAATACACCGCCGCGCTTCCGTCGCAGGTGTCCCCGCGCTTCACATTCACCGCGGTCACCCATCCGGCGTGCGGCGCCTTGATTTCCTGCAGGCTGTCACGCTGCATCTCCAGGTCCAGCATGTCCCCGCTCAACTCGTCAATTTCCTTCAGCAGCTTGTTCCGGGACTGGATATATTTGAAGGTATCATCCTTCACGCGCAGCTTCTTGTCCTCCGCCACAGCGTTGTAATTCGCCACAGCTTCCTCATACGCGGCATTCGCGGTGTCCACCGCCTCCATGGCGGTCTTCACCTCATCGCTCGTCAGGCGCGCCAGCTTCAGTTGGGCGTCCCAGGTGGATTCGTCATCCGTCAACTTCACGCCCGCCTTCGCGGCAATCTTCCGCACCTCATATTTCGCGTCGGACAAGACCGTCTGGGCATCCAGCATCTCCTCATACAGATCATTCTGCCGGCTGGTCTTCGGCAGTTTCCGGTTCTCCCGGTCCAGGTCGGCGAGCTCCGTCTGCTTGGTCGCCATGTCATCTTCCAGCTTTTTCATGGCATCGTCATATCCGGTGACCTCGGCCTTCACAATCACGTCCCCGGCCTCAACATACTGCCCCGCGCGGACCAGCACATCCGTCACCTTGATATTCATTTCCTTCACGCCGTCAGGAATGATTTCCTCCGCATCCGGATAGTACACATCCGCGTGCCGCTCCACCTTCACCTCCAGCCGGCCGGTGGTCGCCTGGGTCAGGCGCACTTTGGGCGTGGAAATGGTCTGGATGGTTCCGGAAAAGAAGAAGCACAGGAAAATGACCACCCCGAGGATAATCATTCCCTTTACGGCAAAACGTTTCAAGCTCACGTCGGTCGCCTCCGAAAATTACTTGAGTTCAGTCAGTTCAATGCCGCTCACGATGTCCTCCTGGAACAGGAGATACACGAGCAAAGTCGGCAGGATGTACAGCGAGCACCCGGCAAAGGCCACCTCTGCCCCGTCGGTGCTGATCTGGTTAAACATGGTGGACAGGGGCTGCAGATCCTGCCGGTTGGCCAGGTAGTTCATCGGCTGTTCCACCATGTTCCAGCAGTCCGCGAAAGACAGCGCCGCCGACGCGCACAGAATCGGCTTGCACACCGGCAGAATCACGTGGATAAAGCACCTCACGGGGCCCACGCCGTCCACCATGCCCGCCTCGGCCAGCTCATCCGGAATGGAAACCATGAACTGACGAACCAGGAAAATATAAAACGGGGAAAAACACATGGGCAGGATCACCGCCCACACGGTATCCATCAGATTCAGTTCGCGCAGCACCATCACGCTCGGTGCCATCGTTACCTGAAAAGGCAGAATCATCAGCACGAGCACGATGAAAAACATCGCGTCCCGCCCGTGGTAGGTGAAGCGGCTCATCGCGTAGGCCGTCAGCGGAATCACCAGCGCCTGCCCCAGAAGAATCGCCCCCGCGTACATCAGCGAGTTCATGAAATACCGGAGGTAAGTGCTGTCCTCAATCAGGATGGTGTAATACTGACGCAGGGACACCATCTTCGGGCTCAGCGGGATATCCATCCACAGGCTTTCGTCATAGCGGTTCCGCTGAGAAAGCCACGCGGAAATCTCCGATTTCGGGAAAAAAGAGTACAGCGCCGTCAGCACCAGCGGAATCAGGATGATCGCGGACAGAATCGCCAGGATCAGCCAGATCACCTTTCCGCTGAAGCGCAGACGGTCACCGCGGTGGCGGATTCGTTTCTTTTTGCTCATCTCTCCGCCCCCTTATGTCCGGTCCGGCGAGCGCACGGCGCGGCTCATGTACATCATCATGAACAGCACCATCACGCCAATCGCAAACAGGTATGCCGCCGAGGTCACGTCCTGATAGTCCAGCCTTGAGAACTTGTTGTTCATGTAATGCTGCAGGGTGTACAGCGCGTCCGACGGATAGGCTCCGCTGATGAAGTACACTTCCTTGAAAATGCGGAACGCGTTCACCCACGCCAGCACGAACACCAGAAACGCCGTCGGCAGAATCTGCGGCAGAGTGATGCGAAACGCCTTGGTCCACCACCCCGCGCCTTCCAGCTCCGCGAACTCATACAGGGACGGGTGCACGGATGTAAACGCCGAGGCGAACAGCACCACGGAGAATCCGAGGTTCTTCCAAATGTACAGAAGGATGACCGGCGCGCGCAGCTCCACGCCATCCAGCCACAGCACCCGGGATCCGCCCAAAGCGACAATCGCGCGGTTAATGGCGCCGCCATAGTCAAACATCGTCAGCCAGATCAGCAATATTGCCGAGGAGGGCATCAGATACGGCAGAAGCAGAATATTCCGGAACGGAATGCTCCGTTTTTTCAGCGTTTTGAGCATGGCCGCCAGCAGAAACGCGAGCAGCCAGATCACCGGGGCGCAGATCAGCGACAGCTCCCAGGTATTCTTCATGCCCAGCTGAAACATGGAGTTCTGAATCACCCGCCGGTAATTGTCCAGCCCGACAAACTGATTCTTGAACGTCCCGTCCGTCATGGAGTACCAGATGCCCCCGATGAACGGCGCGACGTAGAACAGCATGAGCCCCGCCCATCCGGGCAGGAGCAGCAGCCATACGATCTTCTTACGATGAAACAAGTTTCTTCCCTCTTTTATTCGTTTTCCAGCCGGATCATCCGCAGCTTGTTGTCCGCTTCGCGGATGAACTGATCCAGCGTCATCTGACCTTCCTGCAGCCTGCTGATCAGGGAGCGGAAGCCGGCATTCTCGTCATCCAGGGCATTATACCGCATCACGTAAATATACGGAAGCAGATTTTCCCGGAAATACGCGAGCGCGGTCTCGGACACGGTGTACTCCTCATACTTCATGTAATTTTCCATATAATCGCGGATCGATTCCACCGTTTCCCGGAGCTCCGCCTTTTCCGCCTCGGTTTCCGCCTCTTCAATCTGCTTTTCCAGGGACGCGATGTCGGCCTCCCGGTCCGCGACATACCGGTCGTAGTTCGGATCCCGGAGCGGCTCATTCAGATCCGCGTACAAAAGATAGTTCCAGGCCCCGTCCACCTGATTCTCCAGCTTGTCGCGGACCAGCTCCGCGGCCAGGTCCGGATACGCGCTGTTGGGGTTAATGATATACACCTGCAAGCTCATCGGGATCACCGGGTCGGTATCCTCCGTCATTTGGATCGGAAAATACTCGTAATTCATGTATTTCGTTCCCAGCCGGTCAATCCAGTCGAAATTCCCGACGCCTCCGCTGCTGCGCGTGATCAGAGAATCCTTCCATACTTCCTGCTCAATGTCCGACCGGACCAGTTCCTCCATCTCAGTCAGATCCAGCTTGCTCCACGCCTCGTACAGCGCCTTGAATTCCGGCGTGTCGAAGCTCAGCTCGCCCTTTGTCGCGTACATCCACTGAGTATAGTCGCTCATCATGTAGTCAAACAGGAAATCCTTGACATTTTCATCTTCCGTCAGCCACAGATCCCGGTACTTTTCCTCAAAATCATCCGCGTAGCGCTGCACGAAATCAAAGAGCTCCATATAATTACCCGGGATATCCTCGCTCGTCAGACCCACTTCCTTCGCGGCGACCGAGTTCCAGCCCCATTCCTCGGAGAATCCTTCCGCGGGCAGCGCGTACACATGCCCGTCATAGGTCAGCGGCTCCTTCAGGTAATCATACAGGCGCTCCGTATACTCCTTCAGCACCGGCACTTCGTCCAATGCCAGGCAATAGCCCTTTTCCATCATCGGCTCAAAACTCTGGTAATCCACGGATACAACAAAGACATCCACCGTGTCCTCACCGGCCACCAGCGCCTGATTCAATTCCTCCATCGTGCTGGAAAATTCATAGCTCACGTAAACAGCCACATCCGGATGTTCATCCATGAACACCCGCGTGCCTTCGTCCACCCAGCTTCCGTTGACCACCAGTTTCTTCCCGGGATCAAAGTTCTCATCGATTTCCCGGATATACAGGGCGTTATACCCCGGCAGGAACAGGCGCCCGTCATCCATCCAGGCCATTCGGGATCTCAAACCCTGATCCGGAATATAGCCATACTGTTTAACCGTCCCGTCCGCGCTGATGCCCATCAGCCGGTACTCATGCATATACAGAATCAGATCCCGCGCCGGGTCATAAATCAAATCCCGCGCGTCATAATCATCCTTCGGCATCTCAATTTCCACGCCGGTCGGCTGCATCTCGCTGTCATACACCTTCAGCACCGGATAAGTCTCAATGCCCGTATCGCCGTACGCGGTGTCCGCGTCCCAGATCATACCCAGCATCTGCCCGTCCTTGTACGGATACAGCCCCTGAATATGATCCACGGAAAAATGCGTTACGCTTCCATCCGTCAGGCTCCACCGATCCACAAACCACTGATACGGATACTCTATATAGTCGTATCCCCGGACCCAGAGCATGCCGTCCGACACAAAAGCGGAAGAAATGGTCTTCGTGCTGTACTCACCGTTTGCGTCAAAGTACAGGATGTTCCCGGCATCCTGCAGTTTCACAACCTCTTTCGCCTCGGCCTTTTCGCCGTCCACCGCGATTTCATACACCACGGCATTCATGTTGTCCAGCACCAGCAGACGCTCCCCGTCCGTGAGCAGCGAGGTAATGCCGATTTCACTGCCGTCCCGTTCTTCAAAAGCCAGTTCATCCACGTCCATCAGCTTTTCCGTCTGAAGGCGCGTCTCGCTTCCGTCCGCGGGATTCCAGACCCGAAGCTCCCATATGTTTTCATGCTCATCTTCCTCATAGAAAACGCCCCAGAGGTAGACGAGATCTCCTACGGCGCAGACATCATCGATGCTGCTGTTCTGAGTCTCCAGAACCAGTTTCACGTTGTCCGCCCGCGCGCACACGATTCCCAGTGCCAGCATCATCACCAGTGCCAGACAAACGATTTTTTTCATCATCCTTTGCCTCCCGTAACTTTACTCGTTTTCCATCCGGACCATGCGCAGTTTGTTGTCCGCCTCCCGGATGAACTGCTCCACATCGATCTGCCCCTGCTCCAGCCGGTCGATCAGGGTCGAGAATCCGGCATCGCTGTCCCGCAGCACCGTGTATCTCTCGACATACAGATAAGGCAGAATGTTTTCCCGGAAATATTCAAGGCTTTCCTCCGAAATGGTGTACTCTATGCTCTTCATATCCCCTTCCAGATATTCCCGGTTCCAGTCAATTTCTTCCTGAATCTGCGTCTTTTCCTCCTCGGTTTCCGCCTTGGCCAGCTGATCTTCCAGATCCTTGATGTCTTTTTCGTACCGGGCTACCCAGTAATCATAGTCTTCGTTCCGCAGCGGCTCCGTCTTGTCCGAGAACATCACATACTGCATCTGATTTTCCATCGTTTCCATTTGATCGCAGATGTATTCCACCGCCAGGTCGATATGTTCGCTCTTCGGATTGATGACGTAAACCACCGTATTCACCGGAATCACGGGCTCCGTCTCCGCCGTCAGCCGGTTGAAGAATGGCACCATCGCGTAATCATTCCCATCCTGCCCGTCACTCCAGTTGAACTGAGTGACCATATTGCCGATCACGGACAGGATCCCCTCATGCCAGTCGTCCGCGGAAATCCCCGCGCTCACCCGGGCATCCATCTCGGTCGTGTCCAGCTCACTCCACGCCTGATATACGGTCCGGAACTCATCCGTGTCGAACTTGAGTTCCCCCTGTGTCTTTTCCATCCACAGCCGGTAATCGCTCATGATGACATCGAACAGCCGGGACTTGGTCCCTTCACTGAACAGCCACACATCCGGATATTCCTCGGAAATTTCATCCGCGAAGCGCTGGGCGAGCGCGATCAGCTCCAGATCGTTCTTCGGGAGATCCTCCGTCGTCAGGCCGCACTTCTCCGCCTCTTCACGGAACCATTCCCAGCCTTCGCCGTCCGCCTGATACGGAATCGCGTAGATATGTCCGTCATAAGTCACCGCTTCCGTCAGGTACGGATACATCCGGTCCAGATACGCCTTCAGCTCCGGAATTTCGTCCAGCGCCAGGCAGTATCCTTTTTCCATCATGTACTCAAAATTTTCGTAATAGACCATCATCGAATAAATATCCACCGTTTCCTCACCGGAAACCAGGGCCTGATTCATGCTGTCGATGCTGTAATAATAGTCTTCGCTGTTGTACACCGACACATCCGGATGCTTTTCCAGGAAGGCCATCGTGCCCTGATCCATGTATCCGCCGCTGATAACCAGCTTCTGGCCGGGGTCAAAGTTCAGGTCCACACCGCGAACAAAAATCCGGTTCCACTCATTCAGATAAATGCTGTCCCCATTCATGAAGCCCAGCCCGTTGTCGATATAATCATTCGGCACATATCCGACCTGCTTCGTGGTGCCGTCCGCCGACACGCCTGTCAGCTTCAGATTGTCCACATACAGAATCAAGTCATCCTTTTCGTCATACACATAGCTTTGCACATTTCCCCAGGGCAGCTGAATTTCAAACCCCGTCGGGTTCATGTCACTGTCATACGCCCGGAGCACCGGATATTTCAGATACTCCCCGGTATTATGATCAATCGCGGTATCCCAGTTAAAAATCCGGGCCATGATCTGCCCGTCCTTGTAGGCAAAGGCCGCCTGAAGATCGTCGATCTGATAATGTTTCGCGCTGCCGTCCCCCAAGCTCCAGCTGTCGAGGAAATTCTGTTCCGAATTGCTGTAATCATATCCGACCATCCAGAGCCGGTTGTCGCTCACAAAGATCGACGACACATTGATGCTGTTCCATTCACCGTCCTCATTGAACACAAGAGCGTGCGAGCAGTCCTGAAGCTTCACCATTTCCTTCACGCTCACTTGATCGCCGTCCACCACAATTTCAAACACCGTGCCGTCCGACGAATCCAGTGCCATCAGCCGCTCCCCGTCCGTAAACAGGTACCCGATGCCGTACTGAGTCTTTTCGACCGACGGATCCATATGAAGCATCGTCGCTACTTCATCCGATGACGCCAGCATGTCCGACTCCAGTACCGTCACAGTATTGTCCGCGGGGTTCCAGCGCCGCAGCTTGTACTGCCCGGCCAAGGTCTCCTCGTCATACACAGGGCCGAAGAAGTACACCTGATCCCCGATGCCGACGCATGTATCGACATGTTCATTGCTGGCCACACCCAGCGTGCCGCTCAGCGCCATCGCGCTCCCGAGCCCGAGCGCCAGCATCAGAACCACCAGAGCAAATGTCAGTTTCTTCATCATCGTTACCTCCTTGCACTCAAAGGGAATGATACCATAAAAAGCCCCGAAAAAATCCCCTCTGTATATATAGACGCAAAAAGCATGCGATTCGTTACACGTTTTTGAAAATTTAATACTTTTGTAACATTTTACCGGCGAACGAATTCAAAAATGCCGCTCCCCGTTCGGGGAGCGGCAAACATCTTGCACAATATTACTTGTTCAGGATGGTCTTCTCGGTTTCCTTGTCGAAGAAGTGCAGACGGTTGGTATCCAGAGCGATCTTGATCTTGTCGCCGGCGCGGCTGCTGGTGCGCGGATCGACGCGGGCCACGATGTTGCCGTCCTTGCCGGTGGTGGTCAGATACAGATAGGTCTCGGAGCCCATCAGTTCGGTCACTTCCACGTTCACATCCACGGTCGCGGTGGAGAACTCAGCCAGCTTCTCTTCGTCGTCGCTGATGTTCTCAGGACGGATGCCCATGACAACTTCCTTGCCGATGTAGCTCTCGTCGATGAACTTGGAAACCTTGCTGGTCGGAACAACGATCTTGTTGTCGCCGAACTTCGCGACCACATCCTGGCCTTCCTTCTCCAGGGTGACGTCGAAGAAGTTCATCTGGGGGCTGCCGATGAAGCCCGCGACGAACTCGTTGGTCGGATAGTCGTACAGGTTCTGGGGGGTATCCACCTGCTGCACAACGCCATCCTTCATGACCACGATGCGGCTCGCCATGGTCATGGCTTCGGTCTGGTCATGCGTAACATAGATGAAGGTGGTCTGCAGGCGCTGATGCAGCTTGGTGATTTCGGTACGCATCGCAACACGCAGCTTCGCGTCCAGGTTGGACAGCGGTTCGTCGAACAGGAAGACCTTCGGTTCACGCACGATGGCGCGGCCCAGGGCAACACGCTGACGCTGGCCGCCGGACAGAGCCTTCGGCTTCCGGTTCAGCAGGTGAGCGATGTCCAGGATCTTAGCGGCTTCTTCTACGCGGCGCTTGATCTCATCCTTGGGGGTCTTGCGCAACTTCAGGCCGAACGCCATGTTATCATACACGGTCATATGCGGATACAGCGCGTAGTTCTGGAACACCATCGCGATGTCGCGATCCTTCGGGGCCACGTCGTTCACCAGCTTGTCGCCGATGTACAGTTCGCCGTCGGAGATTTCTTCCAGACCCGCGACCATGCGCAGGGTGGTGGACTTACCGCAGCCGGAAGGACCGACCAGAACGATAAATTCCTTGTCCTCGATATCCAGCGTGAAATCGCTCACGGCGGTCACGTTGCCGGAATATACCTTGTAGATGTGCTGCAGGGATACACTGGCCATAATTTTTTCCTCCTCAATTTCAGGGCTTTGCCCTGTACTGATTGGTATTATACGCCTTTTCAGCAAAAACGCAATCGTTTTTTCGACAAATTTCACAAATTAATTTTGTGCAATATGCACAAAAATGAAATTTTCTCAAAACGAACACAAGCCGCCTTGCGGCGGCTTGCATTGATATGGAGGATAGGGAGGTCTGACACATTTCGTGTCAGGGGAAAAGTGCCTCCGGGTTCGGGTGGTGGGTTCCTTCCCCCTTCGGCAGGATCATTGTAACTCACTTTTGTGTTCGTTTTGTGAACATTCCTTGATGATTTTCGGAAAGTCAGCCATCCGCTCCCGGAGTAGGCGTCGCGCCCGTTGATTCTTCGGGGCTCGCGATGGTTTCCTCCGCGCCCGGATCGATATTTTCCTCCAGCGGGATCATCGCGGACAGGGTCTTTTCGTCCACCACGCCATTGGCACTGATGCCGTTCGCCTTCTGGAAGGCTTTCACGGCGTTCACCGTGCCGTCGAGCATTTTCCCGGAAACATATCCGGTGTAATACCCCAGTTCGGTCAGCCGCTTCTGCACCCAGTACACGGCTTCGCTCTCGGTGCCCTTTTTCAGTTTCGTCCCGTTCAAAACCGGCGGATTGGAACTGCTGTATTCCGGCTCCGCCGTCGGCACGGGCGTCTCCACCGGAGTCGCGGTTCCCTTCTTCAGCTCCGGCGCCTTCACCGCGTCCCGCAGCTCCGGATCCTTCGGCAGATCCTCGGTAATGGTAACCACCGTGCCCTCGCCGATATTGTCATAGATCCATTTCGCGTCCTCCACCGTCAGGCGGATACATCCGTGGCTGGCCCGGCTTCCGAGCGCCTTATAGCTTTTGATGCTCATCGCGTCAAGACTCACCGCGTTGTAGATCACGGAATGGAACGCAATGGAGGAATTGATCCGTGTCCAGTACCGGGCGTAGCTGTTGCCCCACTTCGGGAACACGCACCAGTTCGCGTGCCGCCCGTTCAGCACCCAGTCCCCGACATCGCTCGGATTCGCCTTCGTGCCCGTGGAGCAGATCATCCGGCGCACCGGCACGGTATACTCCCCGTTTTCATCCCGCCCGTACACCGTGGTCACCTGATTGGTCACGTCCACGGTGATCGCGAAAGGCACCGGCGTCGGCGACGGCGTCGGCTTCGCGGTCGCGTCCGGCATCACGATCTGACCGTCATTGAAGATCAGGTTCCATGTCGTCTCATCCACCTTGCCGGTCGCTTCCAGCCCGTTCTGGGTCTGAATCTTTTTGACCGCGCGCAGCGTCTTCTTGGCAAAATTCCCGCTGATCGGCCCGTCATAATATCCCAGCTCGGTCATCCGGGTCTGCAGCTGTTTCACCAGTTTCCCGCTGGATCCGCTCTTCAGCGTCTTGGTATATTCCACATACTCGTCCGCCATCACCACGCCGTTTTCCGCCGCGGTGTCATTATCATCCACCAGGAAATTGTTCAGGTCCGGCACCGGAGTGGGCGTCGCGTCAGCCACATCCCCGTTTCCCTGCGCCGTGGCGGAATACAGCGCCTCCTGCGTCGCGGGGTCCGCCGCGCCGGTCACCTCCAGCTCGTTCTTTTCCTGAAAGGTGCGAACGCTCTTCTGGGTGGCGCCGAGGAAATTGCCGCTGATCTTTCCTTTATAGTATCCCAGTTCCATCAGCCGGGTCTGCAGCTCCTTGACTTCCTCGCCCTCGGACCCGTATCTCAGCGTCCGGTACTTGGCAGAGAAAATTTTGTTTTGCGTTTCCAGATCCGCCACACCGGTTTCCTCCAGGCCGTAATCCGCCTGGAATTTTTTCACCGCCGCGCGGGTGCCTTCCCGGTACCGCCCGGACAGATTACCGGTGTAGTATTGCAGCTCGGTCAGCCGATTCTGCAGTTCGAGCACATCATCCCCCTCGTCCCCGTACTGCAGCACGCGGGTATCGACGATTTCCTCCTCATCCGGCAGACTGTCCTCATCGGCCTCGGACTCCGTCGCTTCGACATCCGTCAGGGGCGCCACCTCCCCGTCATCCGTGACATCCTCCAACGGTTCGGGTGCGATTTCATCCACGTCCTCCGCGGTTTCCGCGAAGCACGCGACCGCGCTCAGCGCCAGACAAAATACCGTCAGATAACACAAAAACCTTTTCATCGGCTTCACCTCACAACAGAATCACTTTTATCTTAACATTTTTGTAATTCTTTTGCAAGATTTATATTCGTTTTTTGACAAGAAAACGCGGGGCGCTTCCGCGCCCCGCATCCATGGCTTTTACTCCGTCTGGCTCTTGTCCGTAAATGTCTTGGACCAGTCCATCGTTTCCTGCTCGCCGTATCCTTCCGGATACACGCCGCTCTGCCGGAGAGCAAAGCCCAGGTCAATGTTGAAATTCGTCGTATCGCTCTGCACGGTAAATTCATCCGTGTAGCTCACCAGATCCTCCGTTTCGTTCAGGGAAGACTCGATCAGCGGGATATCCGTCCGTTTCTGCGTGGGCTTCACTTCCGCCGGCGCGGTTACCTTCAGGGTGTACACCGCGGGATAAATATTCCGGAAGAAATACAGCCCGTACTGGTCCGTCTCGGTCTCCGCGACGGTCTCGCCATTGCGGACCAGTTCCACCTTCACATGGGGTACGCCGTATTCCCCGCCGTCCTGCCAGCCGTTGCCGTTCTCGTCCAGCCAGCAATAATCGCCGATGGTCCCCGGCAGCACGCCGCCGATGTTCAGGCTCAGCTGATCCTGCGCCATGCGCACGGTGATCAGATCCGTCTTTCCTTCCCGGCCGTCCGTTTCCTGCACCACGGAGATCAGTCCGGTCTCCAGCCGCTCGTCATCCGGCTCCACCGCCACAATGCCTTCCGGCAGTTTCGCCAGAATCCGGAAGATACCCGGCATCAGGCCGTCAAAGCGCCATGTGCCGTCCTCTCCGGTCGTCACGGCGCTCAGGGTCTCGCCGTTTTCGTTCAGCAGGGACACTTCCGCGCCGCTCAGGTTCTCCACCTGCTCCCCGCGGTCCACCCAGACCTTACCGCCAAGCGCGGTATACCGGACCACGCCCATCTTCAGGTCGGTCTTTTCCTCGCCTTCCGTCAGGGGGATCCCCGTCATGGTCAGCTGGTTTCCGGCCTTCGTAAAGGTGCTGTCCCCATCCGGGGCGGCGTCCGACCGGTCATCCAGCGTGTAGGTGACGGTGAAGGTCCCCGGCACCAGTCCTTCAATGCCGAAATACCCGTTCTCATCCGTCGCGAGATTCGCGAACACGCTGTTCGTTTCCTCATCCGTCAGGGTGATGATGTATCCGGACGGCGTCTGCTCGCCCTCGTCCATCTTCCCGTCGTTGTTTTCGTCCAGCCAGACCTGCCCGCTGAGCCTGGCGGGAATCACCGCGCCAATGCTCTGCCCGGTCCACTGCGCGCCCATCGCGACAGCGAGATCCGCTGTCTGGTCATTCTTTCCGGCGCTCACCGGCAGGGTCGTCCCGGTCACCCGGCCCGTCACCCGGCCATCCGGCAGGGTCACGCGCAGCTTGTAGGTGTCCGGACGGATATTTTCAATCAGGAAGGATCCGTCCTCCGCGGTCGTGACGGTCACTTCCGTCAGATCCGTCCGGGAGGGCGTCAGGGTGATCACGGCGCCGGACAGCGTCTGATCGTCCGTATCCTGTGAGCCGCTGCCGTTGTGATCCTCAAACACCGTGCCGGAAATCCGTCCCAGCGTCAGCGCGCCGCAAACAGGCGCGTCAATCACGTCCGCGGTCTTGATCGTAAAGGTTTCGCCGGTGGCCGTGCCGTTTTCGCCGGTCACGGTATTGCCGGTCGCGAACACCGTGTCCGCCGGCAGCATGTAATTCAAGGCATACTCACCCGGCATCACTGCGTCGAACAGGAACGCGCCGTCCTCGCCGATCACGGCCTCAAAGGCGGCCTCGCCCTCAGCGCTGATCAGGCGCACCGTCGCGCCGACCATGCCGGTCTCCCCGCTGTCCATGGTTCCGTTGTCATTCGCGTCCGCGTACACCGTGCCGCGAACCGTCGCCGGACGAATCATGCCCGCGTCCTTGCCGGTCACATCCGTGCCCAGCGGCACATCAAACGCTTCGGAGTATCCCTCGCCACCCGTCAGGTTCAGCATAATGTTGCCGTCCCCGAGCTTGGTGAAGGCGTACCCGGTCTTCGCCGTCATCTTCAGGCTGTACTTTCCGGGCACAAGGCCGGTAAAGCTGTACACGCCCTTGGCAGTTGTCTTCTTCTGATCCACGGTGTTGCCGCTTTCATCCAGCAGCGTCACCACAATGCCCTGGGTCACCTTCTCGCCGCCGCTCAGCGTCGCGGAGAAGTCATCATCCTCATACACCGTACCGCTGACGGACCCGTAATAGATCGCGCCCACATTGACTTCATAGGTTCCGCCATCGGCGATCGTCACGCCCTTCAGGAAATTCTCCCGCCGGTTATCGCGCGCCTGATAATGGTTCCCCGCGGCGTCATCCACCGTCACGGTGAAATTGCTTCCGTCATCCGGCAGCACCGCGCGAATCGTGTATGTATTCCCGCGGAGCCCGCTGAGCGTGTATTTTCCGTCTTCCCCGGAATACACCACCGCGATTTCTTCTCCGGTATTCTCCTTGATCGCGGTCACCTTGACGCCCGCGAACGGAAGTTCGCCCTCGTCATACAGACCGTTATAATTCACGTCCAGCCAGCAAATGCCGCTGACGCTGCCGGTCCATGTGAACCCGATGTTTTGATCGGTTTCACTCTGACCGTCATTCATGTCCAGTGCCTTGGTCTGCTTCGTCTTTCCTTCCGCCGTGAACACGGAACGATTCTTCCCGCCCGTCTTGCTGTAGCGGGTGAACATCATCCCGTCCGGCGCGTATCCGGTTAAATCATAGAATCCCGGGCGCATATTGGTCACAAGCCAGTCACCGTTCGCGTCCGTATACACTTCAAAGACCAGACCGTTCTTCTGTCCGGACAGGGTAATGTGAGCGCCGGCCACCTTCGGCTCGCCGTCTTCCATGACGCCGTCGCCATCCTCGTCCAGCCACACGGTTCCGCTGACCGACACCGCTTCCTGCAATCCGACCCCGCGCTCCACGGTTTCACCCGCGGAAACTGTGATCGCCGTGCTGTCCTGCGTGCCCGAATTCCAGAAGCCCATCATGTTCTGGTCCAGGCCTTCCTTCGAGCTTTGCCGGCTGAAGCACCACTCTTCCGGCAGGATCACGCGCACTTTGTAGGTTCCGGGGGTCAGCCCGCCCAGGGTGATCTCCCCCGTCTCGCCGGTCTCCCCGCCGGTCACCGCAGTGCCGTCTTCATCCACGATGTACACGCCGACACCGGCAATGCCTTCCTCGTGATTGCCCTGTTCGCCGTTACTGTTCTTGTCTTCAAACACCTGAATCCGGAACGCGCCGGTGTCCGCCGTCGCGGCCTGCACCTCGAAATCCGGCACGGCGGTCACTTCCGCCGTGGGCACGGGGGTCATGGCCAGCACAGGCGTCGCCACGGGCTCCAGAGACACCACCGCCGCGACCGTAGCCGTTTCCACCAGGTCCTCGACATGAATGTCATCTTCCTCCGGCGCGGCGGTCTCCGCCGGGGTTTCCTCCTGTGGCGCCTCCGTCACCGGCACCGCCGCCACGGTTTCCTCCGTCAGGCGGGGCAGGAAAATCGGCACGGTCACACTGCCGGTCGTCATGTCCACCGTCACCCGGGCGTCGGACAAATCCCATCCGGCGTCAAAGGTTTCCGGAAGGGGTTCCAGCGTCACCGGTCCGGATCCGGACACATTCAGCGTTTCTTCCCCGGCACGGATCGTTCCCGCCTCCAGGCCGCCCTGCAGCACACGGAATGCCCCGGAGACCGGCACTTTTTCCGTCGTGCCGTTCTCCGTCTCCATCAGACCGCGAAGATATACTCCCAGCGTCATCACATCCGCCCGCGCGGGCACGACAATGCCCAGTACCAGCACTACCGCCAGCGCGAGCATGCACAAACGGGTCCATCGTTTCATGATCCCGAATTTCCTCCTGCCTCGTTCTGCTTCTTTCCTCAGTTCTCCGTCAGCTTCACGCTGTGGCGGAACTTGTCATACACATTGTCCACATAGAATTCCGTATATCCCCGCGGATACGAAACGTGGAGGGTGTACAGCGTCTTGTCCACACAGGCCACGATCATCCGGCCCGCGATTTCCGCGCCGGTCTCCTTGACCACCGCCTTGTAGTTGGCGTACACGCCGGTCGTGCCCAGGAAAGTCCGCTCCGCGGTATTGGAGGGCGAGAAACTGCTCAGGTCTCCGCTGCCGCTCAGGGTGTCCAACATCCCCTTCACTTCCTTGGTCAGCTCGCTCTTGGTGTACTGCTTGTTGACCGGCACCGTGCGCACCGTCAGCGTGGCGGCATAGTCCATGGACGGGTCCGGGTTCGTCAGCGTATAGGAGTCGCTCACGCTCTCATCCACCGTCCATCCGCTGGGCGCCTCAAAGGTCATATGCAGCGCGGACGCTTCGTATGTCACATACGTGAAGGACAGCGTCGGCAGCGGCGTGGGAGTCGGCTTGTCCACCGGGTCAATGACCACAGGCGTCGCGCCGGCGTATTCGCTCTGCATGACGGGTGCCGCTGTCGCGACAGTTTCCGTGTCGCTGCCGGTTTCCTCCCAGTCCCCGCCTTCCTCGCTGGAGGGGTCATAGGAGCCGTCATCATAGTTCGTCTCTTCGGTATCGTCGCTCGTGGCTTCCACCACGGCCGAACCGAACAGATCCTGCACCGCTTCCGTTTCGGTGGCTTCGGTCTGCCGGTCCGCCGGCAGGGTTGTGTCAAACACTTCTTTCTCCTGACAGGCCGTCAGAAGCAGGGCGCACACCGCCAGCAGCAGACACAGCGTTCTTTTCTTCCACATGATCAGAACCTCCCATTTTTTATTATTCCGCGTCATCGGTATACCGGGGATGATACACCCGCCGGTCCAGAGCAAATATTCTTTCGCTGAAGGCGCCTTCCGGCGTCTTCTCCCACGCGCTTTTGAAGGTATTCATCCGCGCGTCCATCATGTCAATCCAGTGCAGAGCCTCCGCCTCCGGAAACATCGGCGGGCGCGGGCTTCCGTATTCCGCCTCGCCGTGATGGCTGAGCAGCATATGTTCCAGAAGCAGCACCGGCTCGCCGGTCACGCCGGTCTTTTCCGCCGCGTCGTGCAGAAGCGTGATCCCTCTCACAATGTGCCCCACCAGCAGTCCGTCCCGCGTATAGTCGGTCACATTGCCGCTCCGGTCGCTCTTCATTTCCTCCAGCTTGCCCAGATCGTGCAGAATCACGCCGGCCAGAAGCAGATCCCGGTTCAGCCAGGGATAAATTTCCATCGATGCTTTGGCCAGGCGGAGCATATCCGTCGTGTGATGCAGAAGACCCGCGTGCTCCGCGTGATGCATCCGCTGTGCCGCCGGAAAGTAATCCAGCCGGTCCCCGGCCATATTCAGCATTTCCCGCGTCAGCTTTTTCAGGGATTCGCTCTGAAAGCTTTCCACGGTGTCCTCAATTTCCCGGCGCATGTCCTTCGGATCCCGGGGCGCGCTGGGCACGAGTTCCTTCAGGTCCACCGGATCCTCCGGATTCGTCTCCCGCCACTGCTCAACCCGGAACTGAAGCCGGCCGTTGTATTCCTGCACCCGGCCGCGCACCTTGATGGGATTCCCCGCCTCAGGCATCGGCCGGAGCCCGTCCCAGTTCCAGATCTTGGCATTGATCTCACCGCTCCGGTCCCCCAGGTTCATGTCCACATATTCCCGGCCGTTCTTGTCCGCCTTCTTCTCGGCGCCGCGAACCATCAGGAACCCGGTGAACTCACTTCCGTTCTGGAGCTGGCAAACCATGTATTTCTCCATTCTGTCTCCTCTGTATTAAAACGGCGCGTCGCCGTATTGATCCTGTTTCGCCAGGTTCGCGAATGTCGTCCGCTCGCTGATCCAGGCCAGCTTCACGGTCTTCAGGGGGCCGCTGCGCTGCTTGGCGATATTCACTTCCGCGACGTTCTTGTCCTCCGTGTCCGGATTGTAATACTCCTCGCGGTGCAGGAACATCACCACGTCCGCGTCCTGCTCAATGGAGCCGGAATCGCGCAGATCACTCAGCATCGGGCGCTTGTCGATCCGGTCCTTGTTGGCGCGGCTCAGCTGCGCGCACGCGATGATCGGAATCTTCAGTTCCAGCGCGATCGCCTTGAGCTGGCGGCTGATTTCCGCCACCTCCAGCTGCCGGCTTTCCACCCGGCCATCCGCGTGCATCAGCCCCAAATAGTCAATCAGTACCAGATCCAGCCCGTGATCCATCATCAGCCGCCGGCATCTGGACCGCAGCTGACTGGGCGTCAGTCCCGCCGTATCATCCAGATACATCGGTGCCTCGGATATCGGCCCCAGCGCGTCCGCCAGCCGGCCCCATTCCTTGTCATCCAGCACGCCCCGGCGCACCCGCTGCATATCCACCTGCGCCTCGGAGCACAGCACGCGCATCATGATCTGCTCCCGCGGCATTTCCATGCTGAACACCGCCACGGTTTTACCTTTCACAATGCTGGCATGGCTCGCGATGTTCATCGCGAAAGAAGTTTTACCCATGGCCGGGCGAGCACCCACAATGATGAGTTCGCCCGGATGCAGCCCCGTCAGCGTATTGTCCAGATCGATAAACCCCGTCGGCACGCCGGACAGTTCGCCATGCAGCATGGCCAGCTCTTCGACCTGCCGGTAGGTATTCGCCAGCACCTCCCGCGCGGACTTCAGCGTGTCCCCGCCCGTGCGCTTCATGACCAGGTCAAAAATTTCCTTCTCCGCGACCGCCATGACTTCCGGCACCGGGCGCTGCTGGGTATAGGCTTCCTGACCGATCCTCTGGCTCGCGGCGATCAGCTTGCGCAGCGTGCTTTTCTCCGCCACAATGTCGATATACGCGTCCGCGTTCGCCGTAGTCGGAACCGAGCTGTCCAGCCGCATCAGATACGCGGCGCCGCCCACGCCCGCAAGCGACCCGATGCGGCCCATTTCCGCCACCATGGTCGTCAGGTCAATGGGCTTATGCTCCCGGGCCAGGTTCGCCATCGCGCGGAAGATTTCCTGATGTTCCGGCTGATAAAAATCCTCCGGCATCAGGCGCTCCATCGCGCGCATGACCACGCCTTCATCCTGCATCATGGCGCCCAGCACACTGATCTCCGCCTCCGGGCTGTTGGGTGGAACCATACCCCGGATTTGTCCGTCGTTCTGTGCCATTGCCCGCTCCTTTATTTCTCCAGCGGCTCAACCCGCAGTTTCATCTTCGCGCTCACGCCCGGATACAGCCGGACGGTGATTTCCCGGTCCCCCACCTCGCGAATGGGATCACCGATATCCACCTTGCGCTTGTCCACGGCAATGCCGTACTCTTTCTCCAGCGTCTCCGCCACCTCGGCGGCCGTCACGCTGCCATACAGGCGTCCGCGCTCGCCGCACTTGATCTTCAGATGAACCATCTTCCCGCGAATGGAATCCGCCTTCGCGTTCGCTTCCGCCAGCGCCTCGGCATCCCGGGCGTCCTGCGCGGCGCGCTTCTTGCCGATTTCCTTGATCGTCCCGGCAGTCGCTTCCGCGGCCAGCCGCTGCGGGAAAAGGAAGTTCCGGGCGTATCCGTCGCTCACATTGACGATCTCATCCCGTTTTCCGATATTCTTTACATCCTTCAGCAATACTACTTTCATGCCGTTTTCCTCCTGCCCCGCTGCCGGGGCTTCCGCCCCTTCGCACAAATATTCAACTTATATTCTATCCCATACGCCCGTAAAAATCAAGCTTTCTTCGCTTCCGCTCCGCCTGTTGCCGGGGACTTGCGGTTTTTCTCCGCTTTGGATAGAATCATATTCACAGAAAGGAAGGATGACCCATGATTGATTATCCCGTGGAAACCCTGCTCGATACCCGCTTTGTGAAGGTCTTTGACCTGCAATATGCCCCCGGCCGGCATTATTTCGACGCGACCCGGCGGGACCGCGCTTCCCTCGTCGCCGCCATGAGCGATGAAGCCTTCCGCGCCATGGTGCCGGACGCGGTTTCCCTCTGCGTCGTCTGGCATGAGGATGGTCAGCCGGACAAAATGCTTCTGAACCGGGAATACCGGTATCCCCTCGGACAGTATGTGCTGAGCGTCCCCGCCGGTCTGATTGACCCCGGCGACCGGGGAACGAACCGGGCGGATGCCGTCCGCTCCGCCGCGATCCGGGAATTATATGAGGAAACCGGCATTACCTTTCGTGATCCGGACCGGTTCACCCTCATTCACCCCTGCCTCTTTTCCTCCCCGGGGCTGACGGACGAGTCCAACGCCATGGCACGGCTGGACCTGTACGGTCACGCGGAGGCAGAACTGACGCAGTCCCACGCCGAAGCAACAGAAAAGTTTGAAGGTTTCCGTTTTGTCACCCCGGAAGACGCGCAAGCCCTCATGGCGAATGAGCCGATCTCGGTCTACACCTGGATCGGTTTGGCGGCTTTTCTGCAAAAATCCGAACATTAACGAACTCATTTTGCTTTCTCAATTTGAATGTTCGTGTTTTTGACTCCTCTGTTTTTCGTCTGTTCCGATCTGAATTCTTCCGTTTTTCCTCATTTTTCGCTTCCCTCTTGACAAAGGGGAATTCCGGGCATAGAATATCGTCAATGTTCGGATTTCCGGGCAGATGAAATGAAAAACAGGAGGGCCGGTCTGTTATGGAAAAGCGGGAACAGTTATACGAAGGAAAAGCCAAGAAGGTCTTTGCCACGGATGATCCGACCGTGGTGCTCGTCTCCTACAAGGATGACGCGACCGCCTTCAACGGTCTGAAAAAGGGAACCATCGAGGGCAAGGGCGTCATCAATAACCGGATGAGCAATTTCCTCATGAAGATTCTGGAAAAGGACGGAATCCCCACGCACTACATCGAAGAGCTGAACGACCGGGAAACCCTGGTGAAAAAGGTCTCCATCGTCCCGCTGGAAGTCATTGTGCGCAATGTGGCCGCCGGCAGCCTGTCCAAGCGTCTGGGTCTGCCCGAAGGCACCCCGCTCCGCAAGCCGGTCATTGAATACTGCTACAAGGATGACGCGCTGGGCGACCCGATGGTCAATGAGTATCACATCGCCGCCATGGGCTGGGCGGATGATGAAACCATGGCGCAGATCGCCTCCTACGCCCTGCGCATCAACGAGCTCCTGCTCGCCTACTTCAAGTCCGCCAATGTGGACCTGATCGACTTCAAACTGGAGTTCGGCATCACGACCGACGGTCAGCTGGTCCTCGCCGATGAAATCAGCCCGGACACCTGCCGCTTCTGGGACAGCGAAACCCATGAAAAGCTGGACAAGGACCGTTTCCGCCGGGATCTCGGCGGCGTCGAGGAAGCATATCAGGAAATGCGCAACCGTCTCGGTTTCTGATTCAGACATACGCAAACGCGGGCACCCGTTCGGGTGCCCGCGTTTGAATATTCAGATCAGCGTTCCGCTCGCGACGCCTTCATACCCTTCCGTCACCGGGTCATGGGATTTCCGGCTCTGCACCGTCAGGATCTTTCCTTTCCGGCTCAGCAGCATGTCAAACCCGCACGGCGCCTTCCCGACGGCAAAGCACCGGATCCGGAGCTGATTTTCCGCGGCCATGCCGGCCGATACCAGCGCCGGCACCTCCGGCCATCCCGGATAATCCGTCCGGAGCGTCCTTCCGCGCTCAAAGGGAAGCTCCGCACGGCCCCGGGCGTTTTCATAAACCAGGCAGGCTTTTTCCACCTTCATGGTTTTCAGCCCCAGCTGATTCCCCTCCGGAAAAACAAACTCCCCGGTTTCCAAATCCGGCGCGCTCTGCGCATCCGGCACGCCCCGGGTTTCCCGCTCGTACACTTTCGGCGCCATATCCTCCGTTCCGAGATACGGGTACACTTCTTCAAAAAACGCGTCATAAATCCGCTGCACCCCGCAGGGGTCCAGCCGCGTGTCCGCGATGGTGCTCATCACGGCGTTTTTCTCCGGGCAAATGATCGCCAGCTGCCCGCCCAGCCCGTACATGGCCCAGCCCGCGCGGGTCATCCAGCACTGCCAGCCGTATCCGTACTGTTCCTCTTCATTGGCCTGGAGCACGGTATCGATCTGCTTTCTGCCCATCTCCCGCACATACCATTCCGGCACGAGCCCCTCGCCGCCGTTCAAAAGGCATACCGCGACCCGGTGCAAATCCCGCAACGACATGCAAAGGCCCGTCCCGCCCTGACATTCTCCGGATGGATCCCTCAGCCAGAAACGATCATCCTCGCATCCCAGCGGTTCCAGCAGACGTTTTTCCAGAAAGCTCAGCACATTCTTCCCGCTCACGCGGTGCACCAGTGCCGCCAGCGCCTGCGAACACCCCGTATCGTAATAGAACACCGTGCCCGGTTCATGCGTGGGCGTGCCGGTGAAAAAAGTCTTCGCCCAGTTTTCGTCCACACCTTCGCGGTAGGTCGTCCACCGGTAGCAGGTCGCCATCCGGAGCATGTCGCGGATTGCAAGATTTCTCAGCCGCTCGTCCGCGTCCCCGGGCGTCCAGTCCGGAAAATAATTCACGATGCAATCATCAAGGTTCAGCTTCCCGTCCTCGATCAGCATGCCCACGGCAATGCCGGTCATGGTCTTGCTGACGGAATACATCCGATGCGGCAGTCCTTCCCGGAAAGGCGCGTAATACGCACGGGCCTTTTCCTCCCCGCCGGCGGTCAGGATCAACCCATGCATATTCACATCTTCCCGTTCCAGACGGGCCATCATATTTTCCACCCGGACGGACAGATCCACCGCGTTCACTCTCCCTTTTCCTTTTTCAGAATGCTGTCTTCCAGATTCACCGTATCGGAAAAATCCGCCGCGTCGGCCTCTCTCACGCCGTTCACCTGCAATTCACCGCGCCACAGCGCCATGAACAGCCTCGCGATCCGCCGCGCGCCCCGCTGATGCAGGTGGCTGTTGTCCGCAATGCCTTCCGGATAATTCGGTGTCCCGGCCGGCATGTGGCAGTACAGCAGTTTCGTGCCTTCCACGCCTTCCCGCTGAAAATCTTCCATCGTCGCGGCTTCCAGATCAATCAGGCGCACATTTTCCTTCTCCGCGAACGCCCGCATGGACGCCGGATAATCCTGATGCGATGCCTGCAGCACGCCCTGATCGTCAAAAATTCTCCGGGCGATCGGGGTCACGAGCACCGGCGTCGCGCCGTGCTTCCTCGCCACATCCAGATACATTTTCAGATATTCCGGGAAGGTCCCCCATGCCGTGGTATACCGGGACGGATCCTGACTCTTTTCGTCGTTATGGCTGAAGGAGATCAGCAGCGTGTCCCCTTCGCGGATGCACCGGTCGATGTTCTCCAGCCGGCGCTCATCCACAAAGCTCTTGCTGCTCCGCCCGCTGACAGCCAGATTTTCCACAAAAATATTGTCCTCGAGAAGGGGCTGCACCGCCTGCCCCCAGCCCATCATCGGGGCCTGATCCGGGCGGTAATTCGTCATCGTGGAGTCCCCGCACATGAACCATGTCGGCACCCTCCGGTCCGGACGCCAGCCGTCCGCTCCGCCCATCACCTGAGCAACAGTGAACTCGCTCGCCTCGTCCTCCGTCAAAATCTTCTGTTTCGGATGGCGCAGGCTCAGATCCGCGCGCGCGCCCGTGGTCGCGTACTCGGCGTACCGCTCCGTGACCACCTTTTCCTCATCCCAGTCCCGGAAGCCGTCTGGCGCGACGCACGCGTTCATTTCACACTCCAGGAATACGGTCCGCGCGAAGCGCCGCCACGGGCGGCCCAATGCCGCCATGCGGTCCCCGCATTCGCCGGTCAGATGGCACTTGTGAAACACCATGCCGTAAGGCTGCTCCTCGGGGGTATTGGCCGCGGTATACCACCCGCCGCGCGCGTTCATCCGCAGCTCGCACCTTTCAAACCAACACCGGTACGGGCCGAAGATAAAGTCCACATCCCCCTGAATCAGACAGTCCTCAAAATACTGCCGTGACCGGGTCGGCAGGGAATCCGGCACATGCGGCACCCACTCGCACCGGTTCAGTCTGGGCGCGATGAAATTTTCCACCATGGGCATCACCGGCGCGCACAGAAGCGTATCCTGATGCGCGATCATCCGGCACTTCCGCCACACGCCGCGATCTCCGGCCGCATACACCGCGACCGCCTGACCCACGTCCCGGCCGTCCCCGGCGTCATTGCGGATGGTCAGATTTTCGACCTCCACATCCCGCCCGGTCACGATCAGGGTAAAGGAGCGGAAGGTTCCCTGTTCCCCGCCGAGCCCGTCCCGGTCCTTCGCGCAGGCGCTGAAGGTCAGAACCGTATTTTCCGGATCCTCCCCGATCACACGCAGATTATCCTTGTAAATCACCACGCGCTCATTGTATACCCCGGCACGAATGAGCAGTATAGTCGGCGCCCGCTCGCCCGAAGGCACCGCGTCCACCGCCGCCTGAATGGAAGTAAAATCACCGTTCCCGGTCTGATCGACAATATACATGCTTTCTCCTTTATTCCGCCATCAGGGCATCCGCCAGCGCATCCAACTGCGCGCGGCTGTCATCGTTCAGCACGGAGACAATCTTCACCGCGGGCTCGAGGAAAGTCAATTCCTTGCTGCCTTCCAGCAGGGCCTTCATACCCTTGACCGCCATCGGCGCCCAGGATCCGTTCTCAATCAGCCCGATGGTCCGTTTCTGATAGTTCCGCTCGGTCAGACTCTGAATAAATTCTTTCATGAAGGGGAAGATGTCCGCGTTATACGTCGTGGTCGCCAGCACCATCTTTCCGTACCGGAACGCGTCCTCCACGGCCTCAGCCATGTCGCACCGTGCCAGATCGTTCATCGCGACCTTCGGGCATCCGCGCGCCTTCAGCTTCTCCGCGAGCAGCTCCGCCGCTTCCTTCGTATGTCCGTACACGGAGGTATAATTGATCACGATCCCTTCGCTTTCCACCCCGTAGGTGCTCCAGGTCTGATACAACCCGAGATAGAAGGAAAGATTCTCATCCAGCACCGGCCCGTGCAGCGGGCAGATCACATCGATCTCCTTCCCCGCCAGTTTCTTCAGCACAGCCTGCACCTGCGGACCGTACTTCCCGACGATGCCGAAATAATATCTCCGGGCTTCGCACGCCCAGCCATCATCCTCGTCCGGATCCACGATGTCCGTCGCGCCGAACTTGCCGAACGCGTCCGCGGAGAACAGCACCCGCTCCGTCCGGTCATAGGTGAACATGACCTCCGGCCAGTGCACCATGGGCGCGGTTACAAATTCCAGCTCGTGCGTCCCGAGGCTCAGAATTTCCCCATCCTTCACAATCTTCCGGTTCTTCACCGCATCCGCGCCGAAGAACTGATCCATCATCTGGAACGCTTTCGCGGTCGCCACAACCTCCGCTTCCGGCCAAGTCTCCAGAAAGCGCGTGATATTCGCGCTGTGGTCGGGTTCCATATGCTGCACAATCAGATAATCCGGCGTCCGCCCGCAAAGTGCCTCCGCCAGATTCTTCAGCCATTCCTCCCCGAACCGGACTTCCACCGAGTCCATCACGGCGATTTTGTCGCCCAGAATCACATAGGAATTGTACGCCATTCCATTCGGCACAATATACTGACCTTCAAACAGGTCGATCTCATGATCGTTCACACCGATGGGTAAAATATCTTTTTTGATCATCCGGAAAACCTCCCGTATTTTTTTCAGGTTTTATTATATCGAAATCCATCGGAAAAACAAGCAGAAAAAGGAAAAAGCCACCCGCAAAAAGAATAGTATAAGGAAACCCCGCAGAAAAGCCCCGCCCCCGGCGGGTTCGATCGGAGGAATTGCATGACGGAGCCGCTGATCAGCGTCGTGATCCCGGCTTATAAGGTAGAAAAACGCCTGGATGCCTGCGTCGCAAGCGTATGCGCGCAAACCTGGAAAAATCTCGAAATTCTGATCATTGACGACGGAAGCCCGGACGAAACGGGCGCTGTTGCCGACGCCTGGGCCGAAAAGGATCCCCGCGTCCGTGTCGTTCATCAGGAAAACGGCGGCGTCGCCGCCGCGCGAAACCGCGCTTTGGATCTGGCGCGGGGCGAGTGGGTCCGCTTTGTGGACGCGGATGATACCCTTCCGCCGGACTCGATTTCCCTTTTGTACTCCCGGGTTTCCCGGGAAGGCAGCGACCTCGTCATCGCGGGATACGAGCATCAGGTGGGCGACCTCTGTCACGCCTTTAACCTCGCGCACCGGGATGACACAATCGCCGTGGATGAATATCTTCGTTTCCTGAATCCCTACGCGAATTCTTTTTTCTGCGGTGTTCTGTGGAACAAGCTCTTCCGGCGGGCTCTGATTGAAAGCCAGCATGTCCGCTTTGAAAGCGGGCTGACCTTCGGGGAAGATTTCCTTTTCGTCTGCAATTATCTGCACGGTGCGGAAAAGGTTTCCTTCTCCACGGATACGGTGTACCGCTACATCCGCCATCCGGACAGCATGACCTTCTCCCAGACGCGGGACAGTCTCCGCCATCCGAAGCGGAATTTTGACGTAAAATTGCGTCTTTACCGGGGGCTGAAGGAACTGTATCAGGCCCGCGGTGTCTATCCCGAATACCGGCGGACCCTGTGGCTGTACATGATCCGCTTTACTCTGAATCAATAAAAAGGATGATCGTCTTGAAACACACACGCGCAAAGGTCTGGAAAGGCTCCCGGCAAAACCGGTCCTCCCTTCTCCGGGAAAAGTGGAAAGAGGCCATGGGCAGCGTCCTGCCTATCTGTCTCATCGTCATCGTGCTGTGTTTCCTGCGCGTTCCGATGCCCAGCGACGCCCTGTCCGGGTTCATTCTGGGGTCGGTCATGCTCATCGTCGGCATGGGTTTGTTCAACCTCGGCGTGGACATGGCCATGACCCCGATCGGTGAAGCTGTCGGCGGCGCGCTGACCAAAAGCCGGAAAACCTGGCTGATGCTCCTTTGCGGTTTCCTCGTCGGCTTCCTGGTGACCCTGGCCGAGCCGGATCTGACCGTGCTGGCCTCGCAGGTCCCGGCCATCCCGAGCGGGGTGCTGATCGCCTGCGTAGGCATCGGCGTCGGAATCTTCCTGATGCTGGCGCTCCTGCGCATTCTGCTGGGCATCCCGCTGAAACTGCTCCTTTTCATTTCCTACGGGCTGATCTTCCTGCTGGCCTGCTTTGTGCCGGACGGGTTTCTTGCCGTGGCCTTTGACTCCGGCGGCGTGACCACCGGTCCGATGACGGTTCCGTTCATCCTCGCGATGGGCGCCGGCGTTGCCGGCATGCGTGCGGATAAGGGCGCGGAAAATGACTCCTTCGGTCTGGTCGCGCTGTGCTCCGTGGGGCCGATTCTTTCGGTCATGCTGCTGGCCATCGTCTTCCATACCCAGGACGGCGCCGCTCAAGCCATTTCCCTCACAGAAGCGGAAACCTCCGTGGACCTCTTCGGTCATTTTCTGTCCGCGATTCCGGACTATATGGGAGAGGTCGCCCTGGCCCTGTTGCCGATCATCGTCTTTTTCCTCGTGTTCCATTTCACCATTCTGCACCTGTCCGGCGAAAAGCTGATTCGGATCTTCGTCGGTCTCATCTATACCTATGTCGGTCTGACCCTCTTTCTCACCGGCGTGAACGTCGGGTTTCTCCCGGTCGGATACTTTCTCGGTCAGAGCCTCGCGACTTCCCGGTATCTGCTGATTCCGCTGGGCATGCTCATGGGCTGGTTCGTCGTCTCGGCAGAGCCCGCGGTCGCGGTACTGAATCAGCAGGTATATGAAATGACCGCGGGCGCCATCCCCAAGAAAGCGCTGAGCCTGTCCCTGTCTGTGGGCGTCAGTCTCTCAGTCGGGCTCTCCCTCTGGCGGGTGGTCAGCGGCACATCGATTCTGACCCTGCTAATTCCCGGGTATCTGCTGGCATTCGTCCTGATGTTCTTCACGCCCCCGGTATTCACCGCCATCGCGTTCGACTCCGGCGGTGTGGCCAGCGGCCCGATGACCAGCACCTTCCTGCTCCCTCTGGCCATGGGCGCTTGCGAAGCGCTGGGCGGGGATATGGTCCGGGACGCGTTCGGCGTGGTCGCGCTGGTCGCCATGACCCCGCTGATTGCGATTCAGGTGCTCGGTATCATCTCCCGCCGCCGTGAGGCGAAAGTGGAGACCGCGCCGCTCCATGAAGAAATTATTGACCTGATGTAAGGAGGAAAGGCGGATGACAGATCTTCTCATTCTGATCATACCCCGGGAACTGACCGACGGGTATGGCGTCTTCCTGCGGGACGCGGGGCTCCGCTCCGTGACGTCCTTTCCCTGTCAGGGCACGGCCAGCCCCGGCATTCTCAGCCGTCTGGGACTGGAACGCAATGAAAAAACCCTGATTTACTCGATGATGGATTCCCGGGACGCGGACAAAATCATGCGCCGCTGCGTCTCGGATATGGGGCTGAACATGGCCGGCAACGGCATCGCGATGCGCGTACCGGTTCAGGCGGTGGGCGGCGAGTCCGCCCTCAAAGCCCTGACGGAAAATATGCCCCTGCGGCGAGATGAGGTGAAGGAAATGGATCAGAAAGTGGAATTCCCCTGCGTGCTGGTGGTTGCCATTTGCGAAAACGGACATTCGAGTGAAATCATGGACGCCGCGCGCGGCGCGGGCGCCGGCGGCGGCACGGTCGTGCACGCCAAGGGTACCGCCGGTCCC